>OOCR01000104.1_pt1 | contig 86973 bp, 83 predicted proteins | sample 1671491 | NCBI WGS metagenome assembly OOCR01 (sample SAMN06348162, study PRJEB24527) | human gut metagenome | biome: human gut; feature: ankylosing spondylitis patient; material: feces | host: Homo sapiens | place: China | collected 2015-10
TCGTCCACCAGCAGCGCCTTGGTGCCCTGCGTGGATTGATCGATTCCGATGATGTATTTGCTCATGTACTCTCCTGTCTCCCCCGTCGATTCAAAACTAAAACCCGACGGACAAGGAGCGAGTGGCCGACCGGCTCATGAGAGCGCAGCCGGCCTGCTCAGAATTCAACCTAAAAGGATTGGTGCAAACCTGTCCCCGATGCACCAATTACTCTGCGGGAAGGAACTCGGCGACCGTCTTGGCGATTCCGGCACCCGTCAGGCCGTAGTGCGCAAAGACCTCGGGGCTCGTGCCGGTGATGACCGGCGCATCGGGCAGGGAGAGGCACTTGACCGGACGCGGGCAGTGCTCGCCAACGACCTGCGCGACCATGGAACCCAGGCCACCGAAGGGGCTGTGCTCCTCGACGGTCACGACGGCGCGCGTGGCACCGGCGGCCTCGATCACGGCCTCGGCATCGAGCGGCTTGACGCAGTACATATCGAGCACCGTCGCCGAGATACCCTGTTCGGCCAGCAGATCGGCGGCGTCCACGGCATGGCGGACCATCTCGCCGGTGGCGACGATCGTCACATCGGTGCCGCGACGCACCCAAGTGGCGCGATCCATCTGGAACGGGCACTCGTCCTCGGTGTACACGTCCTCCACCGGGTTGCGGCCCACGCGGATGTAGGCCGGCTTGTTGTCGGCGACCAGGGCACGCACGAGCTCGGCGGTCTGGAATCGATCGCTCGGCAGATACACGCGCATGTTGGGAGTGATGGCTCATGCCTAAGGCGCCGTAGGACACGCCGCCCGAGATGCCGATGAGCTTGACGTTGGTGTTGGAGTACGAAACGTCGACCTTGCACTGCTCATACGAGCGCGTGGTCACAAAGGACGCCGGCGAGGCGGCCCAGGCCTTCTTGCCGCACGAGGCCATACCGGCGGCGATACTCACCAGGTCCTGCTCGGCGATGCCGACCTCAATGGACTGCTGGGGATACTGATCGAAGAACGGCGTGAGCGATGCGGAGCCGCGGGAGTCGGAGCACAGGACGACGATGTCTTTATCGGTTGCGGCGGCCTCGAGCAGCGTGTCGCAGATAGCCTTGCGGTTGGCGATCTTGTTAGCCATTGATAGCCTCCTTATGGGCAGCGAAATCGGCGATGATCTGGGCATATTCCTCATCGTTGGGCAGGTGATGATGCCAGGCGGCCTTGTCCTCCATAACCGGCGAGCCGTAGCCCTTCACCGTGTTGAGGATGATGACCGTGGGCTTACCCTTGGTCTCGGCGGCCAGCGTCAGCGCGGCGTCGATGGCCTGGACGTCGTTGCCCGGAATGGACAGCACGTTCCAACCGAAGGCGGCCCAGCGCTCCTCCTGCGAGTCCTGCTTCATGACGTCCTCGGTGCTGCCGCTGATCTGCAGGCGGTTGCGGTCCAGGAACACGCACAGGTTGCTCAGGCCGTAGTGGGCGGCAAACATAAAGGCCTCCCAGCACTCGCCCTCTTCCACCTCGCCGTCACCCACGATGGCAAACACATTGATGGGCTTGCCTGCGTGTTTGGCACCCAGTGCCATGCCGCAGGCTGCAGAGATGCCCTGGCCCAGACTGCCGGTGGACATGTCCACACCCGGCGTCTCGTTCATGTTGGGGTGGCCCTGCAGGTAGCTGCCGATCTTGCGCAGGGTCTTGAGGTCCTCCACCGGGAAGTAGCCGCGCTCTGCCAGAGCAGCGTACAGTGCCGGAGCGGCATGGCCCTTGGACAGCACCAGACGGTCGCGGTCGGCCATCTTGGGATCCTTCGGGTCGATGTTCATTTCCACGAAATAGAGGTAGCTCAGCAGCTCGGCGATGTCCAGACTGCCGCCCGGATGACCGCACTTTGCGCTGTGCGTGCCCTCGATCACGCCCATGCGGATGTGACAGGCGTGCTTTGCCAGGGTAAGTTTTTCTGCATTTGTCATGATGGTCCTCCCGTATGAACCTCAGATTTGCAAGCGTTCCAAAAAAGCCGTTTTACGCCCTGCCGGGCAGGTGTGTCCCAGCAGTGCGCTCTTTTTCAAGTTTATATTAGCTATTCTATGCAAAAAGGTCAAGTTCCTTCATGCAAAATGTACATACACGGGGAAATCTTGCCCGAAAAGTTCCGCTTTTTGGTCAATTTGCGGGTCGTTTGCCGCATCTTGACAGCCGCCGGGGCATTTGCTATAATTTTGTCAAAATCCGGCACGGAGCCGGGTGTGCGGGCAGAAGTCCGTTTTCTCCATGCGGAAGATATTTTTGTCCAGAGCATTTTTTCAAAAGACGCCACGAAGGGGTCTGTTTCCGGTCGGAATGCCGGGAGCAGACCCCTTTTTTGTGCAAAGGAGGACTTTTTCATGAACACCAAGACTGTTTCGCCCGCCCGCCGCATCGTGCTGGCGGCATTGTTCCTTGCGCTGGCCTTTGTGCTGCCCATGGTCACCGGCCATGTGCCGCAGGTGGGCAACATGCTGTGCCCCATGCATTTTCCCATTCTGCTGTGCGGCTTTGTGCTGGGCGGCCCCTGGGGGCTGGCCGTGGGCTTTGTGGCTCCGCTGCTGCGCTCGGTGCTGTTCGGCATGCCGCCGATGTTTCCCATCGCCGTCTCCATGGCCTTTGAGCTGGCCGCCTACGGCCTTGTGTCCGGCCTTGTCTGGCGCAGAGTGAAGCACACCCTGCCCATGATGTATATCGCTCTCGTCACCGCCATGGTGGCGGGGCGTCTGGTGTGGGGTGCTGTGCGCTTCATGCTGGCAGGCCTCACCGGAGGCAGTTTCCCCTTCCAGGCCTTTTTGTCCGGTGCATTGCTTACCGCCGTGCCGGGCATCCTGGCCCAGCTGGTGCTGATCCCCCTGATCCTCACGGCCCTGGAAAAGGCAGGGTTTATGGACTAAGGCCTTTTCGGGAAAGCGCATCAGCGATAATTTCTGTCGTAATACATATAGGTCATCGCACTGTTCGCAAGTGCCGATACCCGGCTATTATATGCGGTCAGTTCGGTATTTGTCCTCACAGCGTCCAGCTGCCCATAGATCCTCTGGTTTCCCTGCTCAATGCGGTTCAGGGTATGATTGCTCTGGTTCAGGCATTCATAAAGGCCCTGATTGACCTGCTGCAGCTTTCGCAGTTCTCGTACTGCCTGCTGTAAATTTGTAAGGACAGCGTGCCTCCACGAATCCTCATCAAACCGGTCATAGCAGCCTTTCTTTCCTTCCAGTGTGTTCGTAATGCCCGTTGAGAGATAGTGGTGGAAACACGCCATGGGGATCAGGCTTCTGTAGGCTTCGTGGATCGTTCCGCGGGAATACAGTCTTGCCCGGGCCTGCTCCAGTTTTGCCTGCTGCTGCAGCAGCAGTTCCTTTTCACTCTGGAGCTGTTTCCTGTAAGCACGTTCTTTTTCTACTCTCTTTTTGTCTGCAGCCACGGCACTATCATACTTTGCCCATTTTTCGTTGCGTATTTCCCTATCCGCAGCACGCTGGTAGATGTTTCCCCAGACCGTTCCGAACACACCGAGAGCGATCGCAATAACAATGCCCAACGAGATGCTTCGAACAACACCAGAGATGGGGATCCCCAGAAGAAAAACCATATACCAGCCGCCGTTTTGAACGAACGGATTTCCGCCGTCTGTCGGTTCTGGAGGATCGACTTCCCTTGGGTGTCCAAGCCGCTGCATCTGGTAGTCCAGATTGGCGATCAACCGCTGTGTCGTATAGAGTTCCCTTTCTACATCGCAGATTTTTCCGACATAATCGGTCAGAGCCTGATTATAATATCCCATTGATCTTTCCTCCAAATCAGCTGTAGATCATCCATGCACTCATTGCAAGATATGCCACTCCGCATAGGATCCCGACAAGGATCGGATACGCCGCCGCTACCATGTATGCATCCACAGCAATGATCAGACAGCCGATCGGCGGACAAATGCATGCGATCACAAAACCCGCTATCAACATCGTTAAATACATTTTTCCATCCTCCCTTTAAAAGCAACAGCCGCCTGCCCTCTTTTTGAAGAAAGCAGACGGCTGTTGCTTTATTTCATCTGTACCATTGCTCAGAATCCATCTGTCAACCGAATTGCCAGCAAAAACAGCCACTTAACGATGGTTACGCAGATAGTTGCATAGCCCACAACCACCGACAGGAGTGCTTTTTTCACCTGCCCGCCGTCCGAATTCAGCGACTGCAGTGTTTCTGCCGAAAGGAATCGGCACATCCATCCCCGGCCATTGCTGATATCCCGCCAGGAAAACCATGCGCCGATCAGCAGAATCACGATCAATACCACCAACTGATCCATTTTCTATTCCTCCGTTTTCTGGATTCATTCCAGTGCAGCCTTCCCCAAAGCAAGCCGCACTTTGCAGCTTTTAAAGAGCAGATCCGGTGAGTTCATTGTTCCACACTGATCCTGATGGCCGATCTGCTCCTTTACTACAGGTCCATCACTTTCTTAGCGTTCTTCAAACCAGATGCAGCCGTTCCGATCTTCCGGGCGGTTGTAGCCGTGGGTCCAGCCTTTCTGGCAGCGGCAGTAAACCCTATCCCCGTTCCAGTCACTCCGGTCAGCATAGATACACTCCATGCAGTTTCCACAGAAGCAGCCCTCCGGCAGCACGATCATGCGCTTGTTCCGGGTATCAACTTTTTCCATCGTCAATTCCTCCCTGATATAAGATTGGCTCTTTTTCTATTTTGATTTTCCCATGATCGTTCGATGCCCGATAGACCACCATTTCCCGCTCAGGCATTTTAACGACCGGAAAATACAAACAAGTTATTTCTTCTGGCATTGCTTCCAAAATCTGGCCGATGTACAATTTGTCACCCGGCGAAAGACTCTCTGCTCCACCAAAATGCACATGAAAGATGCCCATAAATTCAATTCCATCTTTGAACCATTCCTCGATCTTCCGGTTCAAATACGCAATATTTGGCGTATAACTGCACGGAGAACCGCCCGTCTTTCCGTAGTCCAAGACATGGCATGTGACCACTCCATTTTTTCCGCCAAGAATTCCGCCTATCTCTGGCGGCTCACACGGAAGTTTTTTCAGGATCTCTCCCATCACAGATTCCGACTTTACGACCATTTGCAGTTCCTCTCTCGCCAAAAGCCGTATTTTTATTGCATATTTGTATTATAGATAATATTTATCTATTAGTCAATAGAAAAATTCTTCTTGCCTATCCTTAATAGTAAGGAGGGCAACAGCCATGAAGAACAGACTCAAAGACTTACGAGAAGATCACGACCTTACGCAACAGATGGTTGCTGACCAAATCGGTATCACACAGCGGAAGTACAGCTACATCGAGACAGGCATTCAACAGCTCACAGCAGAATTGCTGGTTTCTCTTGCTTTGTTGTACAACGTGAGCATCGACTATCTTCTTTGCCAGACGGATAACCCCAATCGTTATTGATTTTCAAATTTTACACGCAAAAAACGGCCGCCGCCCTCGCAACGAGGACAGCGGTCGTTCGCATTTTTTAAAATTTAGGTTTTCTCACTGAGCCAGGAACCCCGGCAGAGCCTTGCCCTGCTTGCGCCACTGGTGATACTCTGCGGTGGCGGCAAATTCCACGTCACCGGCAGAGTTCAGGGCCGTTTCCACCGAGTCCTGCACCACGCCGATGATAAAGCCCACGCCTACCATCTGCATGGCCACGTCGTTGGAGATGCCGAACAGGGAGCAGGCCATGGGGATCAGCAGCAGGGAGCCGCCGGCCACGCCGGAGGCACCGCAGGCACCCAGAGCGCTCATGGCGCTCAGCACGATGGCGGCCGGCAGGGACACCTGAATGCCCAGCGTGTTGGCGGCGGCCAGCGTCATGATGGTGATGGTGATGGCGGCACCGTCCATGTTGATGGTGGCGCCCAGCGGGATGGACACGGAATACATGTCCTTATCCAGCCCCAGCTTCTCACACAGGGCCATGTTCACGGGGATGTTGGCGGCGGAGCTGCGGGTGAAGAAGGCGGTCAGACCGGACTCCTTCAGGCAGCGGAACACCAGCGGGTACGGATTGCAGTGCAGGTAGATGAACATAATGAACGGCGAAACGATGAGGGCCATGAACAGCATGGTGCCCACCAGCAGGGCCAGCAGCTTGCCGTACTGGGTAAAGATGGCCAGGCCGTTGCCGGAAACGTTGGTGTACACCAGACCCATGATGCCGAAGGGTGCCAGATTGATGATCCAGCGCACGATCTGGGACACCGCATCGGCGGTGTTGGCCATAAAGGTCTTGGTGCTCTCCGAGCCGATGCCCTTCATGGCAATGCCGAACATGCAGGCCCAGAACAGGATGCCGATGTAGTTGCCGTTCATGATGGCCGCCACGGGGTTGGCCACAAAGTTGGTGAGCAGGGTGCTCATCACTTCGCCCAGACCCTGGGGGATCACGTCGGACTGGGCGGCATCGGCCAGCACGACGGTCACCGGGAACAGGAAGCTGGTCATCACCGCAATGGCAGCGGCCAGGAAGGTGGTGAGCATGTACAGCCAGATCACCGTGCCAAAGCGGCGGTCCAGCCTGGAAGAACCCTGTGCCAGGGCGCTTGCCACGATCACGAACACCAGCACCGGGGCAATGCCCTTCAATGCGCCGACGAACAGGCTGCCGAACTCAGCCACCCAACCGGCACCCGGGGCCACCAGTGCCAGCACCACGCCGACTGCCAGGCCGACGAGGATGCGCAGGATCAGACTGATGCTGTTGTATTTTGCAACAACGGCTTTCAGGGTCTTCATACTATGATAACACTCCTCTTTATGCCGTGCGCCTCATGCGTACAGTTTTCTGTCTCTTTCTCAAGAACAAGTGTCATTATAGCACAGACGGCCCAAAAGAGGAAGTATTTCCAGGCATTTTTCTCTCTCGTTTTCCAATTTTTGTGAACTTTTATTTTTTCGCCCTGAAAACTGTATTTGCATAAAATACAGTTTTGCGGTTTTGACGACAAAAAAAGCACCCCCTGCCCCGGGGCCGGGCCCTCGGGGCAAAGGGTGCTATGTTGTGTTTTTGGCTCAGCTGTGCTGCTGGGTCAGGGCCAGCTTCTGGTAGGCGATGCGGGGCGTTCCGTCCGCCACATGGATGATGCCGCAGCGCGTAAAGCCGTTCTTTTCCAGCAGATGCTGCATGATCTGGTTGTCGGCATGGGTGTCCGCCCGCAGACTCTGGCAGTGCTCCAGACACCACTCGATGACCGCCGAAGCCACCCCCTTGCTCTTGCCGGAGGAGGCCAGCCGGTGGATGGTGCCATAGGGCAGGGCATCGTTCAGCCATGCACCGTCCTCGATCACCTGATAGGTGGGGTCCACCCCCAGAATGAAGGCGAACACGCCCAGCAGCTGGCCGTTGACCACATACACGAACAGCCGGTTGGAGTCGATGTCCTCCTCCAGAAGCTCCTGCGGGGGAAAGTTGTCGCCCCACTGGGTGGGGTTGCCCGAAGCCGCCATGGCTTCCCGCGCATGGGCATAGATCTGCAGGATCTGCGGCAGATCTCCTCTCACTGCTCCACGAAACATCTGTTTACACCCTCTTATCCTGCCGCATATTCTCCGCAAGGAAGGCGCGGCACCGCTTTGTTGCACTTGTTATTATACTACATCCTGCCAGAAAACACCAGTTTTTTGTGCATCGGCACAACTGCAAAAAAGCAGGGCACCGTGCGTCTCACACCGGTGCCCTGCTCAGGGGGGAAAGTGATTCTCTTGCCTGGAATGCTCAGGCGGTGGTCCGGCTGCGGACTGCGCGCACCTGACGGTACTCACGGGGGCTCAGGCCGTAGCGCTCGTGGAACAGACGATAAAAATAGCTGGTGTTCTCGTAACCCACCTGGGCAATGATCTGCTGGATGTTCAGATCGCTGCGGCGCAGCAGGCGGGCCGCCGTCTCCATGCGGTGTCTCTGCAGCAGCTCCTTGTAGGTCTTGCCGGTCTGCGCACGCACGCACTCGCTGACGTATGCCAGCGAAACGCCATAGGCCCGCGCCACGTTGGACAGGCTGGCCTCGCGGTAATTCTGGGTGATCTCCTGCAGAGCCGCCCGCACCAGCGCGTCGCGGCTGACGGCTTCCGTGCGGCTCTCCAGCATCTCGTTCTTGGTCTGCATCATCTGGATCTCCTCTGTAACGGTGCGGCGGGCGGGGACTGGGGGAAGCCGGACACCCGCCGCACGGGAACTGCAGGTCTTGCTTGAAGGCCCTTACACTTCGTATACGAAACACGGTCCCGGAAGATTGCACGAATGATAAAAATTTTTGAATTATTTTCCCCAGCAAAAAGGGCCGCCTGTGCACGAACTGCACAGCGCGGCCCATCTGGAAGAAAATGAGGAAAATCGCTTGATCAAAACATGCTCTCGTCCTTGTAACGGCCGGTGCGCACGAACTGCACCCACTCGGCCACGTTCACCGCGTGGTCGCCGATGCGTTCCAGATATTTGATCACCATCAGCAGGTCCAGCGCAGCGTCCACCTTAGCGGGGTCGGCTGCGATCTCCTGCGCGAGGGTGTGCTTGATGGCATTGAAGTCAAAGTCCACGGCGTCGTCGGCCGCAATGACCTTGCGGGCGGCCAGCTCGTCCTCCGCGGTCAGTGCCGCCATGGCGTCCTGAATCATCTGGTATGCCTTGCGGCCCATGGCAATGGCCTGGCTCACCGCCGGATCGCCCTCCTTGCGCACGGTGACCAGATGCGGGATGATCTCGGCAATGTCCGAAGCATGGTCGCCGATGCGCTCAATGTCGGTGACCACCTTCATGGCGGTGGAGATGCGGCGCAGATCCCCGGCCACCGGCTGCTGGCGCAGCAGCAGGGTCATGCAGCGGTGCTCGATGTCCCGCTCCATGTTGTTGATGCGGCTGTCGCCCTTCACGATCTTCTGGGCGGCTTCGGCATCGGCGGTGCACAGTGCTTCCAGAGCGGCCTCCACGGCCTCGGCAGAGTTGCTGCCCATTTCCACCAGCGCCGCCTTGAGGGCTTCCAGATCGGTGTCGTACTGTTTGCGGATGCTCATTGGTCTTTCCTCCTCGATTTAACCGAACCGGCCGGAGATGTAATCCTCGGTGCGCTTGTCCTGCGGGGCGCTGAAGATCTGGTTGGTGGGGCCCACCTCCACCAGCTCGCCCAGCAGGAAGAAGGCCGTGCGGTCGCTGATACGGGCAGCCTGCTGCATGTTGTGGGTGACGATGACCACCGTGTAGTTCTTTTTCAGCGCGCTCATCAGCTCTTCCACCTTCATGGTGGAGCCGGGGTCCAGGGCGCTGGTGGGCTCGTCCATCAGCAGCACTTCGGGCTTGACCGCCAGGGCGCGGGCGATGCACAGGCGCTGCTGCTGGCCGCCGGACAGGCCCAGGGCGCTCTTTTTCAGGCGGTCCTTCACCTCGTCCCACAGGGCCGCACCCCGCAGGGAGCTTTCCACCAGCTCATCCAGCTCTGCCTTATTGCGCACACCGTGGAGCCTGGGGCCATAGGTGATGTTGTCGTAGATGCTCATAGGGAAGGGGTTTGCCTTCTGGAACACCATGCCCACCCGGCGGCGCAGGTCGGTGAGCTCCATGTCCCGGGCAAAGATGTCCTGCCCCTTGAGGCGGACATCCCCCTCGATGCGCACGCCCGGCACAAGGTCGTTCATGCGGTTGAGCGTTTTCAGGAAGGTGGACTTGCCGCAGCCGGAGGGGCCGATGAGGGCCGTGATCTCCCGCTCGCCCACGTCCAGCGAGATATGTTTCAGCGCCTTGAAGTCGCCGTACCAGAGGTTCAGGTTTTTTGCCGAGATCACCGGCACCTTCGTGTTTTCCATAGCATACCTCTTTATTTTTACTGTTTCTGTTTCAGTTTTGCTTTAGCCAGCCGGGCGGCCAGATCGATGACCAGCACCAGCACCAGCAGCACGGCACCGATGGCCCAGGCGGAGGCAAAGTCGCCGTCCTCAAAGGCGCGCAGGTACAGCAGCACCGACAGGGTGGCACCGTTGGAGGTGTAGGCTTTGATCACACCCTTGGCGATCACTTCCGCCGCACCGGCGGTAAACAGCAGCGCGGCGCTCTCGCCCACGATGCGGCCCACGGCCAGGATGCAGCCGGTGACGATGCCGTCGATGCTGCAGGGCAGTACGATGGTGTGGATGATATGCCACTTGCCGGCACCCAGACCCAGCGCACCCTCGCGGTAGCCCTGGGGCACCGCTTTCAGGGATTCCTGGGTGGTGCGGATGATGGTGGGCAGGTTCATGACCACCAGCGTCAGGCTGCCGGACAGCAGGCAGGTCTGGAAGCCCAGCGCCTGGCTGAACACCAGCATGCCCACCAGACCATAGAGGATGCTGGGGATACCGGCCAGGGTCTCGTTGGTGAACTCGATCACCTCGATCAGACGGCGGTTGGAGGCGTATTCGGTCAGGTAGACCGCCGCGCCCACACCCAACGGCAGCACGATGAGCAGGGTCAGCAGGATGACGTACAGCGTGTTGAGGATGGCCGGCAGGATGCCGTCGGTGCCTTTCAGCACGCTGGCCGTGGTGGTGAGGAAGTTCCAGCTGATGTGCGGCACACCGCGCACCAGCACCATGCCGATGATGCCCGCCACCAGCGCCATCACCAGCAGGGCAGCCGTCCACACCAGCACCGTCATCACACGGTTCCAGGCGCGGCGGGAGGGCGAAAACCCGTTATGCATCGCGGTCGCCTCCCTTCAGCACCACGTTGAGCACCACATTGATGATCATGATGAACCCGAACAGCACCAGCGCGATGCTGAACAGCGCCTGCCGCTGCAGGCCGCCGGCGTAGCTCATTTCCTTGGCAATGGCGGTGGTCAGGAAGGTGACGCTGCGGAACACGCTGTCCGGCATGTTGGGGCTGTTGCCGGCCACCATCATCACGGCCATGGCCTCGCCGATGGCGCGGCCGATGCCCAGCACGATGCCGGCGGCAATGCCGCTTTTGGCAGCGGGCACACTGATCTTGAACCAGGTCTCGGTGTCGGTGGCACCCAGGGCCAGGCTGCCCTGCTCATACTCCGGCGGCACGGCGTTGAGGGCCGTGACCGACACGGACACGATGCTGGGCAGGATCATGATGGACAGCACCACGATGGCCGACAGCAGGCAGGCACCGGACGCCTTGCCAAAGGTCTTTGCCACGGCGGGCACCAGCACCTGCATGCCCAGCAGGCCGAACACCACGCTGGGGATGCCGCTCAGCAGCTCAATGGCCGTGACCACCACCGTGCGCACCTTCGGGCCGGCCGCCTTGGACAGGAACACCGCCGTGAGCAGGCCGATGGGCACACCGATGAGGGTGGCACCCAGCGTGCCGTACACACTGGACAGGATAAAGGGCAGGATGCCGAACTTCGGGTCGGCGGCGGTGGAGGCCCACTCGGTGCCCAGCAGGAACCGGAACAGGCCGATCTTGTGGATGGCCGGCACGCCGGAGAGGACCATGTACACCGTGATGAGCACCACGCAGCCCACCGCCAGCATGCCGCACAGGAAGAAGATGAAATTCATCATCGCTTCCAGCCACTCTGCCGGGGTCCGGGGCAGCCGTACCCGAGCCAGATAGGATTTTTTGTTCATAGCTGAAAACCTTTATAAAAGCCGCGCCGGCTCGCAGAAACGGCAGGCCAACGCGGTGGGCTAATTTTATCATTGTCCCCATCCTGTTTACCGGGTCAGTTCGGCCGGGAGTTTCACCAGCGAATGATCCGAGGGTGGGACCCTGTTGCCGTAGGCAATAGGGCGGGAGCTGGAAGCCCCGAATTTCGCGGGGGGAACTCCCAGCCGGGCTGGCTCTGAGCGCCTTTTACTCGTTCACAGGCACGGCACCGGCGGTGCGGATCAGGTCTGCAGCCTCCTTGCTGGCGGCAAAGTCCATGAAGGCCTGTGCCTGCTCCGACAGGGTCACGCTCTTGTTGGTGACGAACACGAAGGGACGCTGGATCTTATAGCTGCCATCCTTCACGGTGTCCTCGCTGCACGCCACGCCCTCCACGGTGACCATGGCCACGGTGTCGCCCACAGCGGACAGGGAAGCGTAGCCGATGGCCAGGGGGTTGGCCTCCACAGCGCTGATGACAGCGCCGGTAGCGGTCAGCTCCTGTGCGTACTTGCAGCTGTCCTTCACGTCCACGATGCTCTCGAAGCCGTCGCGGGTGCCGGAACCGGCCTCACGGCCGATCAGCACGATCTCGCCGTCGTCACCGCCGACCTCAGACCAGTTGGTAATCTCGCCGGTGAACATCTGCTTGAGCTGGCCCACGGTCAGGTCCGCCACCTTGCTGTCCTTATTCACGATGATGGCGATGCCGTCCAGTGCCACGGTGGTGCCGTCCACGGCGTTCTTCTCGTCGTCCTTCAGGGCACGGGAGGACAGGCCGATGTCCAGGGTCTTGTCGGTGGCACCGGTGATGCCTGCGCCGGAACCGGTGGGGTCATAGCTGACGGTAACGCCCGGCTCCACCTCAGCAAAGCCTTCGGTCAGGGCAGCGATGACGTTCTTCATGGAAGTGGAACCGCCGGTGGCCACATTGCCGCTCAGGGTGCCGGCAGCAGCGCTCCCGGCAGCGGAAGAAGCGGTGGATGCCGTAGCAGAAGAAGCGGAACCGCCGCAGGCGGTGAGGGCAGCAGCGGCTGCCACGGTGCCGCAGACAGCCAGGAACGAACGACGCGTGATCTTTTTCATAATATTTTCCTCCAGATCGGGCCGGGCACCCGCCCGGCGTCTCTTATTGTGCTTCTTTGGGAACGGCCTTATTGTAGCGCATTCCCGCCGGAGGCTGCGACCATACGCGGGCAAAATGCAGGTAAAACTTTGGGGGCCGGGCCTGGCTTTTGCAAGGAGCTTGTAAACTGACGGTGAAAACCGTGGCACATTTCTTTACATTGCCGGAAAAACTGCCCAAAACCATCCTTCTGCCCCTGGGCAGAACGACAAAAAGCCCCGGGCACTCTTTTCAGAGTGCCCGGGGCAAAGGTTTTTTTATCAGTTCATGGGTTTGATCTTGGTGGCAACGTATCTGCCGTCCCGTTTTACCAGATACAGCACACCCGGTATGCCGTTGATGGTAATGGTCAGCACTGCCACTGCACCGTTCTGGTACTGGTAACGCCAGCCCTCGTTGGGGAAGCTGAGCCGCAGCTCCTGCTCCACCGTGCTGTGCAGCTTTCCGCCCATGGAATCGGTCACGGTAAACCTTCCGGTGGGAGCCACCTGGGTCAGATTGCATCCATTGACAGTTGCGCTGAACATCCCATCATATCTCATGGTCTGCCAGTTGCCGCCGCCGTCTGCAAACTTCAGCTTCACCTTGCCCAGGATGGCACCAGCCTTGTTCATCTCCGTGCCCTGGTCCACATCCAGCCCATACACCTTTACGGTATATGCACCAATCTGGACCTCATTGTCTGCCAGCTGGTCACCGCCGCAGCCCGTCAGCAGGCCAGACAGGGACACTGCTGCCGCAGCAGCCGCAGCCCCCTTCAGAAACGTGCGCCGAGTCATTTTTGTTGTCATAAGAAAAACCTCCTTTTCAGCAATTGCTGTTTCACCTTTGCATCCCTGCGCCAGGGTCTCCCTTACAGACGCAGGCTCCCGTCCGAGGCGTAGAACTGCACATACTTGCGCCACTGGCTCTCGCTGATGGTGCGTTTGTAGCAGCTCACCAGGGCGTCCAGCGCGTCCTTGTCGCTCAGCTCCGGCGCACCGGGGCAGGGCAGCACCAGGATGCGGAACCATGCGTCAAACAGGTGCTCATAGTAGCCGGTGTCGCGGGCACCGCACCGGGCGTAAAAGCCCAGGCGGCGCACGGCCATGGCCTCGTCCTCAGCCTTTTCGGGCATTTCGGCCTCAATGATGATGGCCTGTGCCCCGGCTTCGTACTCCGGCAGGGCTGCCAGCAGCTTTGCGCCAAGGCCGCCCGCGCGGTAGGCGGGCACCACGGCAAAATAGTCCAGCTGACTGATGGCACTGCCATCCGGGCGCACCATGAGCAGGTAGGCGGCCAGCGTCTCCCCGTCAAACACGCCCCAGGTGTGGGCAAGGCCCTCGGCCTCGCTGGTCAGGATCATACTCAGCGGCTTGAGCTCCCCGGCGGGAAAGTCGCGGCGCATTTCCTGCAGATACACGTCGGTCAGCTCGCCGGGGGTCAGCAGCCGCCAGGTAAAGGTCTTGTTCATACGATGCGGGTCCCTTTCTGGATCACGGCCTTGATGTTCAGCTCCTTGTCGGCCAGGATCACGTTGCCGTAACGGCCGGCGGCCAGGCTGCCGTAATCGTTGTCCACGCCGATGCTCCGGGCCGGGTTCTCGCTGGCGGCGCGCACGGCGCTCTCCAGCGGCACGTTCATCTCCAGCACGGCACGCTTCATGCAGTCGTACAGGCAGGTATTGCTGCCGGCAATGGTACCGGGCTGCTCGGTCAGGGTGGCGCGCGGGCCCTTGACCGTGACAGCCTGTCCGCCCAGACTGTACTGGCCGTCCGGCAGGCCGCAGGCCATCATGCTGTCGGCGATCAGGCACACATGGTCGGCCCCGAAGGTGTTGAAGGTGAACCGCACCATGGCCGGGTGGATGTGCACGTTGTCGGTGATGAGCTCCACCTCTGCGCCGTGCTCCAGTGCCGCAATGATGGGGCCGGGGGCACGGTGGGTGATGCCGGGCATGGCGTTGTACAGGTGGGTCATGTGGGTGGCACCGGCCTCAAAGGCCTGCACGGCAGTGTCGTAGTCGGTGCAGGTGTGGGCAATGGAGATGCGCACCTCATTGTGGCATTCCTTGATGAAATCCAGGTTGCCCGGCTCTTCGGGGGCCACGTCCACCAGCTTGATCAGGCCGCCCGCACGCTTCTGCAGGCGGCGGAACATCCCCGCGTCAGCACCCTGCACATACTCCGGGTTCTGGGCACCCACCTTCTTGGGGCTGATGAAGGGGCCTTCCATGTTGATGCCCACCAGATCTGCGCCCTTGCCGTTTTTATGGGCGGCGGCGGCGTCCATCACATGGTTCAAAAACTCTTCCGGGTAGGTCATGGTAGCGGGGCAGATGGCCAGCACGCCCTTGCTGGCCTCAAAGTCGGCCAGCGTCTGGATGGCCTCCTCGGTGCCGTCGCAGAAATCCTTGCCCATGGCCCCGTGGAAGTGGATATCCACCAGACCCGGCAGGGCATACAGGCCCTCGGCGTCGATCACCTCTTCGCCCGCTTCCGGGGCGGCAAAGGGCACGATGCGCCCGTTGCGGATGAACAGCGTACCGCGCTCAAAGGTGTGGCGCGGCGTATAAACCAGTGCATTCTGAAGGATCATACAAAACACCTCGTTTTTCGTCAGCGGCCCGCCCGCTTCCACCGGTGCACAGCGGCCGGAGCGGGCAGCGCGTTTTTTTCAGTATAGCACGTTCCATTTTGGAAGAAAAGCAGTTTGTGTGAACAAAAAGCCGCCGGGAACGGGCGCTTTCTGCGCCCGCCCCCGGCGGTGTCATGCGGAGGCAACCAGCCCTCCGCGCCTGTTTTGTTTTACCGAAGTGCCAGTTACAGCATCTTCTTCAGCTCGTCGTAGACGAACTGAACCTTGGTGCCGATGATGACCTGGCAAGCGTTCTTGCTGGGACGGATGACACCGGCAGCACCGGCAGCCTTGACAGCCTTCTCGTCAACCTTAGCGTTGTCGAGCACCTCAAAGCGCAGGCGGGTTGCGCAGTAACCAACTTCCTTCACGTTCTCCTTGCCGCCGACAGCAGCCAGAACAGCAGAAGCGACTTCGGTGTAGTTGTTGTTGGCCAGAACGACCTTCTTCTCAGCCTCTTCGTCGTCATCCTCACGGCCGGGAGTCTTCAGGTCGAACTTGGTGATGGCGAAGTAGAACACGAAGTAGAACACCAGGAATGCTGCGATGCCCAGAGGAATGATCATCCAAGTCTTAGCAGCTGCGGGCAGGGAAGCGGAGAACACCAGGTCGGTAGCGCCTGCGGAGAAGCAGAAGCCAGCACGGAAACCGGAGTAGTAGGTGATGATGGTGAAGATGCCGTACAGGGCAGCGTAGACAATGTACAGGGGGAAGCACAGGAACATGAAGCCGAACTCAAACGGCTCGGTAACGCCGCAGACGAAGGCGCAGATTGCAGCGGACAGAACCAGACCGATAGCAGCCTTCTTGTTCTTGGCGGTCTTGACCATAGCCAGAGCAGCACCGGCAATACCGAACATCATGCAGGGGAAGAAACCGGACATGTACATGCCCAGGCTCCAGCCCACATCTGCGCTGGTCTCGCCTGCCCAGAAGTGGGACAGGTCGCCCAGGCCGATGGTGTCGAACCAGAACACGTTGTTCAGAGCGTGGTGCAGGCCGGTGGGGATCAGCAGACGGTTCAGGAAGGCGTAGATGCCAGCGCCGATACCGTCCATGCCAGCGATGCCGTTGCCGATGGCGACCAGTGCGTCGAAGATGACGGGCCAGACGAACAGCAGAACAACGGACACCAGAATGGAGATCACGCCGGTAGCAATGGCAACGAAACGCTTGCCGGAGAAGAATGCCAGCCAGTCAGGCAGCTGGGTATTCTTGAACTTGTTGTAGCAGGCAGCACCCACAATAGCGGCCAGGATGCCGATGAAGGAGTTGCCGGCGACCTTCTGGAAGGCGATGTAGGTAGCGGTGCCCTCTTCCAGATGGCGCACCATGCCGACCACGCCGGGGTTCAGCAGCTGCTGCATCATCAGGAAGCTGACCAGACCGGCCAGACCTGCGGTACCGTCGTTGTCGGCCAGGCCCACAGCGGCACCAATGGCGAACAGCCATGCCATGTTATCGATCAGAGCGCCGCCTGCCTTGACCAGCAGGAAGCCAACGGTGTATGCTGCACCGGAAGTCGGTGCACCGGGAACGCCCATAACGCCCGGAGCGAGGGCATAACCAAGACCCATCAGGATGCCGCAGATCGGCAGCACAGCGACGGGAAGCATCAGTGCTTTGCCCAGTTTCTGGAGATACTTCATCATAAAGCACATTCCTCCTTAAGAAATGTTTGTGTTTACAGACAGTCTCTGGTTGCAGACCGTCCATAATTCCGTAATAGAATATTAACATACTTTTGCAAAAAAGGAAAGTCCTTTCCACGATAAATCTATCAAATTGCGTCAAAAGTCCTTATTTGCGTATTTTTGCGTGAACATTTTTTGGTTTTCGTGTACAATCCTCGGCTTTATGTTGAAAAATCTTTTCTTTTCTCCGGCATTTTGCCCAAAGGCTTGCATCCCAGACGGGAATCGGGTACTATACTAGTATAAGGAAATACAGAATTTTGAAGGAGGTTTTCCCCATGGAATGGACCGACATCCGCCTGACCGTGGCCAAGTCCGACGCCGACAACGCCGAAGCCGTTGCCACCATGATCGCCGAGGGCGGCATCTATATCGAAGATTACAGCGACATCGAGCAGCAGGTGGCCGAGATCGCCCATGTGGACCTGATCGAGCAGGAGCTGCTGGACAAGCCCCGCGACCGGGTCATCATCCACATGTATCTGGAGCCGGGCGCTTCCCCCGTGGAGACCCTGGCCCTGATCTCTGCCCGCATGGAGGCCGCCGGCATCGCCTACACCGTGGAGACCGAGGGTGTGGAGCAGGAGGACTGGCAGAACGGCTGGCGCAAGTATTACCACCCGCTGGAGATCGGCAAGCGGCTGGCCGTGGTGCCCTCCTGGCAGGAGTACGACACCGACCGCGTCAAGCTGGTGCTGGACCCCGGCCTTGCCTTCGGCACCGGCGGCCACGAGACCACCAGCCTGTGCATGGAAGCGCTGGACGAGCGGGTCCAGGGCGGTGAACGGGTGCTGGACATCGGCACCGGCAGCGGCATCCTGGCCATTGCAGCCCTGAAGCTGGGTGCCGCCGTGGCCGAGGGCGTGGACATCGACCCCGTAGCCGTGCGCACCGCCGGGGAGAACGCTGCCCTGAACGGCGTGCAGGATCAGCTGACCGTGCTGGTGGGCGACCTGTCCGACAAGGCCAGCGGCCAATACAACATCATCACCGCCAACATCGTGGCCAACGCCATCCTCAGCCTGGCCCCCGCCGTGCCCGGCCTGATGGCCGACGGTGCCGCCTTCATTGCCAGCGGCATCATCGACACCCGCAAGGACGAGGTGATCGCCGGGCTGGAACAGGCCGGCCTTGCCGTTGTGGAAGTGAAGGAGAAGCGCGGCTGGGAGTGCATCGTCTGCAAAAAGGCGTAAGGAGGAACTATGCCGCACCGTTATTTTACCACTGAGATCGCCGACGGCACGGCTGTGCTGCGCGGCACCGATGCCCATCATCTGGCCCGCGTGATGCGTGCCCGCATGGGCGATACTGTCATTCTATGCGACGGCAGCGCCGTGGAATACACCGCCACCATCACCGGCTTCGGGGATGACTGCGTGGAATTCTCGGTAGAGCCGGGCTGTCCCAGCGCCGCCGAGCCCAGCGTGGAGGTCACCCTGCTGGCCGGTTACCCCAAACAGGACAAGCTGGAGCAGATCATCAAGCACGGCGTGGAACTGGGGGCCGCCCATGTGGTGCCCTTCTTCAGCCGGTATTGCGTGGCCGCCCCCAAAAAAGAGGAGCAGAAGAATGAGCGCTACAACCGCATCGCGCTGGAGGCCGCCAAGCAGTGCGGCCGGGGCGTGCTGCCGGACGTGGCCCTGCCGCTGCCCAACTTCGGGGCCGTGTGCCGCACCTTTGACCAGTACGACCTGGTGCTGTTCTGCTACGAGTGCGGCGGCGCGCCGGTGCGCCAGCTGCTGGCCGAGGCCGCACCCGCCGACGGCAAAAAGCGGAAGATCGCCATCGTGACCGGTGCAGAGGGCGGCTTTGCCGCCGAGGAGGCCGAAATGGCCGCCAAAGCCGGAGCCAAAACGGTTGGCCTTGGCCCCCGCATCCTGCGGTGCGAGACCGCCCCGCTGGCCGTGCTTGCCGCCGTGATGACCCTGACCGGCAATCTGGAATAACCGGGGCTCCGGGCGGCGCACCTTCCATAAACGAAAAATTCCGACCCACGGGTTCGGGAAAGTCTGGGGGCTTTCCCGGGCCCATTTTTATTTTTTGCCCCGTATAAGGATCTCCCGGATTTTTGTGCAGCATTGCCCTGTCATTCTACCTCAAATTCTCAGCTGTTTTTGTGCTCGTTCCACAAAATTACCTACCCCCCCGAAAATTCAGCATTTTGTCTTGACATTCTCCACGGCACAGTACTATACTTGCGCCACAAAGAGACGCCGGGTATGAAAATGCACAGCCATGTGATTTTCTGCCCCGAAGTTCCGGTTTTTGCCGGTTTTCGGTATCGTTCCCGGTAACGTTCACGTCTCTGCAAGTTTTTTTGTTTGGAGGGTTTTGTAATGCGAAAAAGCGTGAAACAACAGCTGGCCTTGCGGGTACTTTCTACAGCTGCGTTGATGGCCATGGTCTCTTCCATCGCCACAGCGGCGTTTGCGGCAGAATACGATGTAACAAAAGGCAGTGTGGACATCCTTGCTGCGAACGGCGAACAGCGTATCACCCAGTGGGAGGATAAGGACAACAACCTCTGCGTGAAGGACGACAAGGGCGAAATCAGAAACCGTCTGGATGATGACATCACCCTGACCACCAAAAATGAGACCACCGACGAGACTGAGACCACCGACGAGACCGAGACCACCGACAAGACCGAGACCACCGACAAGACCAAGCCCACCCACAACGCCATCACCATTGACGCCGAAAAGGGCAACACCGCCAAGGTCACGCTGGACAACGTGAACATCGATGTCTACGGCAGCAGCAAGGCTGCCCTGACCGTGACGGGTGACGGCAATACCGAAATCGAACTGAACGGGGATAATACTCTTATCAGCGGAAGAGGACATGCAGGTCTGGAAAAAGCCGATGATGTGAGTCATGGCTCTCTGACCATCAAGGATGATCTGAACAACAACGGCTCCAAAAAAGAAGAGGGACAACCCGGTGATGTCGGCAGTCTGAATGTAGTTGGCAAAGGTGGTGGTGCCGGTATTGGCGGTCGCAAAGGCAGTTATGACGATACCTGTCAGGACACGTCCAACATCACAATTACGGGCGGTTGTATAAAAGCAGGCCCTGTTGACGAAAATCTCGAATATTACACGGGTAAATACCAGGATATGTGGGGTGAGTACAATTCCGGTGCCGGTATCGGTGGCGCTTCCAGTTACGGAGATGCCAAGAATATCACGATCACCGGCAATGCCGATGTGACTGCTGCAGGCGGCTACTATTCAGCTGGGATCGGCGGTAGCGAGTACGGCAATGCCACCAACATCACCATCTCCGGCAACGCTGAGGTCACGGCTTCCGGTTCGCACAGCGCCGGTGCCGGGATCGGCGGCGGTGAAGATGGTATGGGAACGGATATCCTCATCAAGGATGATGCCAAGGTGACCGCTTATGCCGGGTATGGTAGCGCAGGCATCGGCGGCGGCCGCTACAGGGGAGGAAGCGTCAAAATTTCCGGCAGCGCTGACGTCACTGCCTTTGGCGCTCAAGGCGGTGCCGGCATTGGTTCCGGAGAAGATGTGTATGGGACTTCGAATGATGATGTAAGATGTAACACGACTGTTGATATTTCCGATAAAGCCAATGTAACAGCTGTTGGCTCCCACGGAGCAGCTGCGATCGGAAGCGGAAACGGGTGCACTAAGGGGAAAACAACGGTCACCATTACCGGTGGTACGGTAAAGGCTATTGGCGGAGAATACAGTGCATCTGCTATCGGCGGCGGCAACTCCGACGAAGTGCAGGATGTCACCGTTACCATCAACGGCACCACGGGCAACACCACCGTCAATGCGTCCTGCCAGCCGGATCAGAAAGGTGCCATCAGTGCCGGTAATGGCGCTCCCGATATCATTCACTATGACGAAAAAGGAACATCTCCCTTCGGCGAAAAAAACAGCGTCATTGTCCGGATGTATAACAATGCTTCGTATACTAAAGAGGGGGATTTAGCCGGCTGCAACCCCGGTACCCTTTACCAGACCGTCCACAACCGCAAGTACATGGAGGAGAACCCCAACATTGACACCAGCAAGCTGAAGGACGAGGACCTGCACGACTGGAAGCTGGTGGGTGAGGTCGTGCAGCCCACGCTGGAAGAGGACGGCTATGCCGACTACATCTGCTCCATCGACAAGTGCGGGCAGACCAAGCATGTGGTGCTGCCCAAAATCGTGCCGGACACGCCCAGCACCCCGGAAACTCCGGACACGCCGGACACGCCGGACACGCCCGACACCCCCAACAAGCCCAGCACCCCCGACACGCCCAACACGCCCAGCACGCCCGATACCCCGGACACGCCCAGCACCCCTGTGACCCCGGACGTCCCGGTGCAGGATGCTGTGCCGGACACTGCCCCGGCAGATGCCGCTGTGACCCCTGCGGCTGCCCAGAACGTCGTGCAGGACGCAAAGCCGGAAGCTGCTCCCGCTGCTCCCGCTGCTGCCGCCGCCCTGCCCCAGACCGGTGCAAACTGGCTGGCCGTGGTGGGCAGTGCCCTCAGCGGTCTGTTCCTGCTGGCCGCAGGCTTTGTGCTGGACCGCAAAGGCCGCCGCATGAACTGAGAAACCATTTTTTAAAGCCATCTCCCCCTGCTGTGCGTTCCGCAAGCTGCACGGCAGGTTCCCCAAACAAAGGGGGCTGCTGCACAGCGTGCAGCAGCCCCTTTCTTTTATCGCTTTATTCCAGCTCGGTGTCGTCCGGGTGGGCGTCGGCTTCCAGCAGAGCCTTTTTGGTGTGCAGCAGGTTCTGCGGGCTCACCGAGAAGCTGCGCAGGCCCATCTGCAGATACTGCACCGTATTCACCGGATTGCCCACGGCAAGGCCGCAGATGGTCACCGGCACATTGCCGGCCTTTGCCGCCTCCATGACCATGGCGATGAGCTTTTTCATGGCCGGGCTGGCGGGGCGGTAATACCGCTCCGCGCTGGCCAGCTCCCGGTCGGCGGCGTGGGTGTACTGGGTCAGGTCGTTGGTGCCGATGACCAGAAAATCGCACCCGTGGGCCACGAATTCCTCCGCGGTCAGGCAGGCCGACGGCACGCTGAGCATGACGCCGAAGGGGGTCTTTTCGTTGAAGGGCACGCCCCGCTCCCGCAGGCTCTGGCGGCAGTGCTCCACGATGTGCATGGCGGCGTCCCAGTCCTCCACATCGGTCACCATGGGGAACATCACCCGCAGCGGGCCGCGGGCCGCGGCCCGCAGCAGGGCACAGATCTGGGTCTCAAACTGGCGGGGCTGGCGCAGGCTGTTGCGGATGCCCCGCAGCCCCAGCTTGGAGGACTGCACCCCCTGATAGGCGTCCGCCATGGTGCGGTCGGCGCCAAAATCGAAGGTGCGCACGGTCACAGGGCAGCCCTGTGCCGCTGCAAGGCAGGAGGAATAGAAGTAGAACTGCTCCTGCTCGTCCAGAATGCGGCCGGGCAGCATCATGTAGCTGCTGCGCAGCAGGCCCACGCCCCGGGCACCGGACTGCATGGCGGTGTCGATGTCCTCCGGGCCAAAGCAGTTGGCCAGCAGCTCAAAGGCTGCGCCGTCCCGGGTGTAGCCGGGCTGGCGGCCCAGCACCCGCATTTCTTCGTTTTCACGCTGCAGCTCACAGATGCGGGCCTCTGCCTGCTGGCGGGCCACCGCGTCCGGGTCCAGGATGCACTCGCCCTTGGTGGCGTCCAGGATCACCGTGCGGCCGTCGCAATCCTCCAGAAAATCCGCTCCCACCTGCACGATGCCGGGGATGTTCATGGCCCGGGCAATGATGGCGGCATGGCTCTGGCCGCTGCCCTCGGTGGTGACGACGCCCAGGATCATGCCGGAGGGCACACTGAACAGGTCGGTGGGCATCAGGCGGTCGGCGGCCAGGATCACCGGGTGGTCCAGTGCCAGCCACATGCGGGGCCGGTTGCCCAGAATGTTGATCACCCGGCTGGTGGCGTCCAGAATGTCCACGCTGCGCAGCTGCATGTAGGGGTTGTCCTTCATGTTGGCCAGCTGGTCGGCGTAACGCTGGCCCACCTTGTCCATGGCGGCAGCGGCGCTGATGCCTGCCTTGATGCAGAACCGCACCTCGTTCATCATGCCTTCGTCGTCCAGCATCATGCTCTGGAACTGCAGGATGGCCTGCTCGGTGGAAGCGGCCCGCTCTGCCATGGAGTCCAGCTCGCTCTGGGCGGTGCGCACCGCATCTTCCAGCTGGCGCAGCTCCCGTTCCGGGTCAAAGGGCCCGGTGCTGAACGTTTCCACATGGCGTTCCAACCGGCTCACCTGCCCCAGCACAAGGCCCGGGGACGCAGAAACACCTTTACAGATCTTCATGTTCGGTCACCTCCGGCAGTTCCGGCGCGGTCAGGGCCTGCCAGACCAGCGCCTGCAAGAATGTATTGGGCAGCAGGGCTGCCAGCGCCGCCCGGCCCGCGTCCGCGCTGCCTGCAAACAACGGGGCGAACCCGGCCATGCGCGCACGGTCGCATTTGTCCAGAAACGCCTGCCCCAGCGTCCGGGTGGTGTAGTACACCGTGGGGTCTACCCCCACGTCCTCGGCCACGGCTTCCAGCGGGGCAAGCTCGGCGTCCTTCATCCGGGCCAGCAGCAGGGCCGCGTCTGCGGTAAGGGTCACGGGGTATTTCTCCCGCACGGCCTTCTGCACCGCGTCGAACCGTGCCCGGAACGCGGCAGCATCGGCGCTGCTGTCCGGGCCGTTGTCCACGGCATAGGCGCAGCCCCGCACCCGGCCAAAGGCCCGCAGGGTGTCGTAATAACCCAGCTCCACATTGCGGCGGGCGGTATCGGGGTCAAAGTGCAGGATGTCGCCCAGCTCCCAGTAGCTGCGCACCATGGTGGTGGGCAGACCGGTGAGGTTGGGGCGGGTGATGCCCACCCCCTCCAGGTCCACGCACACCAGCTCGTCAGCCCCCATCTTTTTCGCAAGGCCGGTGGGCATGTTGTCGCTGTAGCCGCCGTCCAGGAACTTGACCCCGTCGATATCCCGCGCCCGCAGCGCAGGGAAGCAGGCCGCCGAGGCCATGAGGTAATCCTTCACGCGGCCCTGCGGGATCTCGTCCAGCGTCAGCTCCCGGGGCTTCAGGCCCCGCTGCTCCACCGTGACAAGGCCAAAGCGGATGTTGGCGCGGCGCAGCGCGTCCTCGTCCAGCACCCGTTCCACGATCTCTTCCAGCGGCGAGACGTCCATACCGCCGGCCTTCACCACGCTGCGCAGAAAACTGTGCAGGGCCGACAGGTCGGCGTTTTCTTCGGGCAGCTCCATCACATCCTTGCTGCGGATGGTCAGCCACATATCCCGCGCCACCTCGTACAGGTCCAGCACGAACATGGCACCGTTCAGGCTGCCCACACTGGTGCCGGTGATGATCTGCGGGTGCCAGTCCAGCTCCATCAGAGCCTTCCACACGCCCACCTGATAGCTGCCGCGTGCTCCGCCGCCGGCCAGCACCAGCGCTTTGCACGGAATGGTTTGGTTTTCCATACTGCCTGCCTCCCTGTCTGTCTTTGCTGAAATTATACCATATTTTCCGGAAAATTTCTCCCCGTTTTTTGGTTCCTCACGGCTTTTATACGGCTAAGATCCGTGGTATACTGGGCAGGAATCATCTTGAAGGAGGAACTTTGCCCCATGCGCTGCAAGCAATGGATCTTTGATATGGACGGCACCCTCACCGACAGCATGACCGTGGTGTGGCGGGGTGCCCCGCTGGCGCTGCTGCAGCGCTATGGCCGCACGCCCAAAGCAGACCTGAACGACGTGCTGCTGACCATGGGCATGGCCGACGGTGCCCGCTACCTCATCCGAGAATACGGCCTGCCCCTGACCGAGGCGGAATATTACGACGTGATGCGGGACGTGATCGCCCAGCTGTACGAAACGGTGGACCTGAAGCCCGGTGTGCGCACCCTGCTGGCAAAGCTGCAGGCCGAGGGGGCCCGGCTGTGCCTGTGCTCCAACACCTGGTCCGACCAGTGCCGCACCGTGCTCACCCGGCTGGGCATCGCAGACTATTTTTCCTTCATCGTGGAGGCGCAGGGCGTGCTGCACAAGAGCCGCCCGGAGGTGTTCTTCGAGTGCATGCACCGGCTGGGCGGGGCCGACCCCGCCGCCTGCGCCGTGTGCGAGGACGCCATTTACGCCGCTTCCACTGCCCACAAGGCCGGGTTCACCGTGCTGGGCGTGCAGGACGCCGCCAGTGCCGCCGATGCCCCTGCCATGGCGCAGGTGTGCGACCAGTTCCTGCCGGACTGGACCGCACTGGACTGGACAAAGATCTGAGAAATTTTTCCGCAAAAAACACGCCGGTGTTCCCGCTGTGGGAGCACCGGCGTGCTGTTATTTCAGGCTGTATTTCTGCTGCTGCACCCATTGCTGGAAGGCGTCCCGCACGGCACCCTCCCGCCCGCGGGGGATGGAGATGCGGGCCCCGCTGCGCATGCGCAGCTCCCCGGCAGAAAGCAGGTCCGCCTCGGCCAGATTGACCACATAGGAGCGGTGGGGCTGCAAAAAGCGCCCATCCGCCAGCAGAGGCTGTGCCACCGCAGAAAACGGCACCCGCAGCGACAGGGTGGGCACGTCCTCCCCGCTGGTGAGGTGGAAGTGCACGATGTGGTGGGTGCACTCCAGATATTCGATGCCCGCATAGGGCAGCGCCCGCAGGCCCTCGGCGGTGTTCACCGTGACGGACGGGCCGTATTCCGGCTCGGTGGCGCGGGCCAGCAGGGCCGAAAGCTCCCGCTGGCGCACCGGCAGCAGCAGATATTGCAGCGCATCCACCTTGTAGGCGCTGTAAGCGTGGGCCGTGGTGCGGGCCACAAAGGCCAGCGGGGCCCGGCGGCCCCGGCGGCGCAGCTCCCCGGCAGCCGCCAGCCCCACCGGCGTAGCCGAGCCGGAAAGCTCCAGCAGATACAGGTCGTACCGCACGCCCTCCCCGTCCTTCCGCAGCAGGGCGTCGGTGTCCGGCAGGTGTTCCACGATGCAGGCGTCCGCTCGCCGGGCAAAAAATTCCATGCACTGGCGTTCCAGCCCGCTGCGCAGGCCCGCGTCCGGGCTGCACACCGCAATGTGAAAGATCACAGGATCCCTCCTCTTCAAACCCGCCCTTGCATTTTGCGCGGTGCGGGGGTATAGTAATCAAAAAACAACAAAGGAGACGCCGCCATGTCAAAGCCCCTTGTCAGCATCATTCTGCCCGTGTACAACGCCCAGAACCACATCGCCCGCTGTCTGGAGAGCATCTGCGCCCAGAGCTGGCAGAACATCGAGGTCATCGTGCTGAACGATGGCTCCAAGGATCAGAGCCTGCCCGTGTGCGAAGCGTTCCGCGCAAAGGACGAGCGCATCGTGCTGGTGGACAAGGCCAACTCCGGCGTGTCCGACACCCGCAACCTGGGCCTGAAGCTGGCCAGCGGCAAGTATGTGCAGTTCGTGGACAGCGACGACTATATCGACCCGGACTTCACCGAGCATCTGGTCACCGCTGCCGAACAGAACAACGCCGACCTGGTCATCGCACCTTACAAGATGGTGATCCCCGCCGGGGCCACCAAGCCGGAACAGGTGCTGGACAAGCTCCAGGACGAGCTGGGGGTCATGACCGTGGCCCGGCCCCCGGAGGTACGGGAGTACGGCTTTCTGCCTGCCGGGGTCTACACCCAGGACGAGTTTGCCCGGCATCTGATGGACAAGCCTGCCTCTTATTTTTACGGGGTGCTGTGGAACAAGCTGTACCGCCGGGACCTGCTGGTGGACCACCAGATCCAGTTTACCAGCGAGGTGCGGTGGGCCGAGGACCTGGTGTTCAATATGCAGTACCTGGAGTACGCCAACGTGCTGGTGTCCATCCCGGAGGCAGGGTACTACTATGTCCAGAACCCCCAGAGTATCTGCCACACCCAGATCAACGCCGCCTCTCTGGTGCAGAACAAGATCCAGGTGTTCCACTACTACACCGAGCTGTACACCCGGCTTGGCATCTACGAGCAGGTGCGTCCGCAGCTGTACAAATTCCTGGTGGATATCGCGGAGAGCACTTACCCTTCCGGCCCCTTCAAGGAGGTCATCGACGAGGCCAAGGCCTACTGGAAGGATGCCCGCGAGGACGTGCAGACCCGCACCGCCGAAGCGCGCGAGCGCTGGAACGGCATGCGGGAGGAGCTGCGGGAAACGGCGCAGGAACGCAGTGCCGAGTGGAAGGCCCGGCACGACAGCGACCCCAAAGAATAAGCAAAAACAACAAACGGGAAGCCGCAGGAGCTTGCACGCTCCGGCACGGCTTCCCGCTTTTTTATGCGATGTTCAGCGGCCGGGTGCTCAGCAGCCGATGGCGGCGCACTTCTTGGCCAGCCACTCGCGCTCCTCGTCGTTCAGGCGGGGTGCCAGCTTCTCGAACACCTGACGGTGGTAGTTGTTCAGCCAGTCCAGCTCGTCCTTGGTCAGCACACCGGGCACGATGGGAGAAGTGGCGATGGGCACGAACATGATCGGCTCAAAGCCCAGGAAGGTGCCGTACTGGTTGTCGGCCTTGTGCACGCACACCAGCTCGTTCTCGATGCGGATGCCCACCAGATCGGTCTCGTACACGCCGGGCTCGTCGGTCACGATCATGCCCGGGCGCATCAGGGTGGTGTTGCGGCCGTTCAGGGCGTGGGGGCCTTCGTGGACGTTGCCCACAAAGCTGACGCTGTGGCCGGTGCCGCAGCGGTAGTTGATCAGGTGCTGCCACAGCGGTTCACGGGCGATGGTGTCGATCATATGGCAGTCGCAGTAGTCCAGCCAGACCGCCTTGGCGATGTCGATGTGGCACTGCAGGGTCCAGGTGTAGAACTTGCGCTCGTCCTCGGTCAGCTCACCCAGCGGGTAGGTGCGGGTGATGTCGGTGGTGCCGTCCATGTAAGTGGCACCGCTGTCCACCAGCAAAAAGCCCTTGCGCTGGAGCTTTGCGTGGTCCTCCGGGGTGGCGTGGTAGTGCATCATGGCTGCGTTGCCGCCGTAGGCTGCAATGGTGCCAAAGCTCTCCACGATGAACTTATCCGTGGTGCTGCGGTACTTGTGCAGGATCTCGTCCACGGTCAGCTCGGTCAGCTCTTCGCCGGCTTCCAGACGCTTTTCCAGCTCGATCTGGAACCGCACCATCGCCACAGCGTCGCGCAGGTGGGCTTCCTTGTCGTGGGTCAGCTCCACTTCGTTCTTCACGCCCTTCATGGGCAGCAGCGGGTCGGCCAGGTCCTTCACGGTGAGGGCGGCGTTGTTCTCCAGCACCTGATACACGGCATAGTTCACGGTGGCGCTCTCTGCCAGCACGGTCTGGGGCTCGGTCTCAGCGGCCATGAAGTCCAGCACACTGTCGTACTCGGCCAGGGTCACACCGTTGGCTTCCAGTTCTGCCTTTGCCTCCGGGGTCACGCGGGCGGTGTTGATGAACAGCACGGCGCGGTCCGGGGTGACATAGCAGTAGGCCATGGCGTAGGGGGTGCACTCGATGTCCATGGCGCGCAGGTTCAGCAGCCAGGCAAGGTTGTCCAGCTTGCCCACCAGCTGGGCGGTGCAGCCCAACTCGGCCAGCTTTGCACGCAGCTGGCCCAGCTTTTCGGCGGGGGAGAAGCCTGCATATTCCTTGGGCAGGATCCAGGCCGGGGTAGCGGGCAGAGCCGGGCGGCCCTCGGTCCACAGCTCATCCTCCAGGAACAGGGTCTTGATGGCGGCGTTCTTGGTTTCCAGCGCCTTCTTCACGCTGTTCACCAGCGCGCAGCTGGCGGTCAGACCGCACAGGCCCAGCTTGCCGCCCTCAGGCACCACCTTGGCGCAGTATTCCTCCACGGTGGGCACGCCCGGCTCACCCATCTTCATCAGCTGGATCTCGGTGCCTGCGATCTCCTTCTCGGCCTGCACAAAGTAACGACCGTCGGCCCAGACAGCACTCTCGGTCATGGTGACCACAAAGTTGGAGTTTTCACCATGGAAGCCGGAGAAGTAGGTCAGGGAGGTGTAGTGGTCGGGCAGGTACTCGCTGGAGTGGGGGTCGCCCACCGGGATCAGGTACACGTCCACACCGTTTGCCTGCATGGCGGCACGCAGAGCGGCCAGCCGTTCGGGAACTGTATTCATGCTCATAGAAAAGCCTTCTTTCTCATATTTGCCGGAAGAACGTCCGGCGGCGGTGGTTTGCTACTGCATATTGTAGCATTCCGGCGCAAAGAATGCAATGCGGGAGTGTCGCCTGCATCCTGCGGGGGCTGACCGCCTGCCGGTCGTTGACCGTCCGTTGGCGGGGTCTTGCCGTCCGGGGGGCGTCCGTCCCTCTGCCGGAGCCTGCCCCTTGCCGAATCGCTGCCCGCCGGGGCCGCCGGTTCCCCTTATTTGTCGTCCAAAACGCGAAAACGCAACCAAATTGCAAAAAATGTTACAATTTTTTCTTGAAAAAGGCCGTTTTCCCATTGACAGGCTTGCTATAATAGAGATGTAAGATTTTACGGGCCAGCGCTCTGCGGCTCTGTCTGCTAACAAAGAAAGAGGCATTCAAACTATGACCAAAATTGATATTTTTTCCGGCTTCCTGGGCGCCGGCAAGACCACTCTGATCAAAAAACTCATCAAGGAGGCCTTTGCCGGCCAGCAGGTCGTTCTGATCGAGAACGAGTTCGGTGAGATCGGCATCGACGGCGGCTTCCTGAAGGAGTCCGGCATCCAGATCAATGAGCTGAACGCCGGCTGCATCTGCTGCTCTCTGGTGGGTGATTTCCGCACCGCCCTGCAGCAGGTGGTGGAGCAGTACCACCCCGACCGCATCGTCATCGAGCCCTCCGGCGTGGGCAAGCTGAGCGACGTGACCCGCGCCGTGGAAGGCGTGGCCGAGCACCTGGATGTGCAGCTGAACAGCTTTGTCACCGTGGCCGATGTGAACAAGGTCAAGATGTATATGAAGAACTTCGGTGAGTTCTACGACGACCAGATCAGCCATGCAAGCTGCATCCTGCTCAGCCGCACCCAGACCGCCAGCGAGGAGAAGATCGCCGCCGCCGTGGCCATGCTGCGCGAGAAGAACCCCACCGCCACCATCGTGACCACCGCATGGGACGAGCTGACCGGTGAGCAGATCCTGAAAGCCATGTCCACCAAGGACGACTTCAAGGCAGAGCTGATCGCCATGGCCGCCAAGGCAAACGAGAAGCACGCCGAGGAGGACGAGGAAGAAGAGCACCACCATCATCACCATCACGACGACGAGAACGGCGTGTGCAGCTGCGGCCATCACCACCACGATGATGACGATGATGAGGACGAGCACGAGCATCACCATCACGACCATGACGAGGACGATGACCACGACGAGCATGAGCACCACCATGATCACGATGAGGATCATGACCACGAGGAGCATTGCTGCTGCGGCCACCACCATCACGATGACGACGAGGATGAGGACGAGCACGAGCATCATCATGAGCACGGCGACCACTGCTGCTGCGGCCATCACCACCATCATCATGACCACGACGCCGATGAGGTGTTCACCAGCTGGGGCGTCGAGACGGCCCGCAAGTTTACCAAGGCCGAAGTGGAGCACGCCCTCACCGAGCTGGACACCGGCAATTACGGCATGATCCTGCGCAGCAAGGGCATCGTGGACGGCGGTGCCGACGGCTGGCTGGAGTTCGACTATGTGCCCGGCGAGTGGGAAGTGCGTGCCCGCGGCGCCGACGTGGGCGGCAAACTGGTGGTCATCGGCTCCAAGCTGAACGAGAAGGCCATTGCAGAGCTGTTCGGCTGCTGAGATGTAAAAGAAGGAGAAACCATCCATTATGGCAAAAGAAATTCCGGTCTACCTGTTTGTGGGCTTTCTGGAAAGCGGCAAGACCAAATTCATTCAGGAGACCTTTGAGGACCCCAACTTCGACTCCGGCGACAAGACCCTGCTGCTGATCTGCGAAGAGGGCGAAGAAGAGTACAACCCCAAGAAGTTCGCCTTCCCCGGTGTGACCGTCAAGGTGATCGAGGACAAGGCAGAGATGAACCCGCAGAACCTGGCCAAGCTGGAAAAGGAATCCGGCGCAGGCCGCGTGGTCATCGAGTACAACGGCATGTGGCTGCTGCAGGAGCTGGCCGATGCCCTGCCGGAAAACTGGCTGGTGTACCAGTGCATCGCCACCGCCGACGGCACCACCGCCCTGACCTATGCCCGCGACAACTCCATGCGCAGCCTGCTGCTGGACAAGATCGCCCGCAGTGAGCTGATCGTGTTCAACCGCGCCGAAGCCGTGAACAACGACGAGGCCCGGCAGGAGCTGCACAAGCTGGTGCGTCAGGCTTCCCGCAAGTGCGACATCGCCTACGAGTTCGCCGACGGCAGCGTGGCCTATGATGACATCCCCGACCCGCTGCCCTTCGACGTGAACGCCCCGGTCATCGACATCCATGACGACGATTTCGGCATCTGGTACATGGACTGCCAGGACGAGCCCCAGAAGTACACCGGCAAGACGGTCAAATTCCTGGCACAGGTGTGCCAGACCAACCGCGCCGGCAAGAACAGCTTCGTGCCCGGCCGCTTTGCCATGACCTGCTGCGTGCAGGATATCCAGTTCGTGGGCTTCCCCTGCAGCTACGACGGCTACAAGGCTCTGGAGCAGCGCAGCTGGGTGCGGGTGACCGCCAAGGTGAGCTACAAGTTCCACAACATCTACCGCGGCAAGGGCCCGGTGCTGACCGCCATTTCGGTGGAGTCTGCCGAAAAGCCGCTGAATGAAGTCGTAACGTTCTCTTAACGTTCTGATCGATCTGTAAACAGGAGGTTCTGGCATGAAAACACTGTTCCGCATTCTGGGCACGGCCGCTGCCGTGGCCGTCACCGGTGCCGCCATCGTGGCACTGGACAAAATCCTGAACCAGAAAGACCCGCTCCATGTGGAGGAGGTCGAGTTCCCCGAAGAAGCCGAGCAGGACGCCGCCGAGGCCGAAAAGACCGCCGAGGCCTACGCCGAAGCAGAGGCCAAAGCAGCGGACGATGCCGCAGAGCAGCCCACCGCCCCGGCCGAAGCCGACGCCCCGGAAGCTCCTGCCGAGCCCGCTGCCGAGGCACCCGCCGCAAACGAGCCGGTGGCCCTGCCGGACCTGAGCGAAGAGCGCCCGGTGTATGACCCCGAGGCCCCGAACCCCAACCCCGTGGAGGCCGGCCCCGCCGTCGCCCCCAAGGACGAGAACGGCAAGTTCGACGCCACCAAGATCGCTGACGCCAGCGATTTCGGCGACTGGGAAGAGCAGGGCTGCAAGGGCTGATCTCCCGTAACAGCAAAGAGGACGATGCATAACGCATCGTCCTCTTTTTTCATTCGCCTCTTGCCAGCTGCTGCAGCTTTGGCTTGTCCAGCACCTGCACGCCGCCGCGGTACAGCCGCACCCAGCCCTCCTGCGCGAAGTATTTGAGCATCCGGCTCACCACCTCGCGGGCAGAGCCCATGTACTTTGCCATCTGGTCGTGGGTCATGCGCACCTCGTCGCCGCCGGTCTTGGCCAGCTCGTCGGTGAGAAAGATGGCCAACCGCCGGTCAGCGCTCATGAACAGGATCTGCTGCATCGTCCACATGGTGTCGGAAAAGCGCTCTGCCGTGAGCTGGTAGGCGTAGCAGCGCACATAGACATTCTGCTGCATCAGACGGCGGAAGATGCCCGCGCTGATGCACAGTGCCTCGGTGTCCTCCTCAGCGTCGATGTACAGGTCCACATTCACCGAGTCCATCACGCAGGACGCCGACAGGATGCACACTTCCCCGCCGAACAGGCGGTAGAGGGTCACGTCCCGGCCGTCCTCCGACAGCAGATAGGCCCGCAGCTGGCCGGTGCGCAGCAGCAGGATGCCCACACAGCTTTCCAGTGGGCTGTGCACCCGGGCCCCTTTGCGGTAGTGCACCGGGCGGGTGTAGCGGCAGAGCATCTCCTGTTCGTCGGCGGTCAGCTGCGCCCAGAAGGGGAACGCGCAGGCCAGACAGTTGCGGTGATCCGAGGTCTTTTCTTCCATGATGCTCATCCTTTCCGCAGGGCCTTGGCGGCCTCCGTGCCGGCCTGTGCCCCCTCGTATACAGCCTTTGCCACCTGCAGCAGGCCGCCGGTGCAGTCCCCGGCAGCGTACAGGCCGGGCACGGTGGTCTGCATCTTCTCATCCACCACGATGCGGCTGCCATCCACGGCGGCCCCGATCTTGCGGGCCAGCGCAGTGCTGCCCGCCACGCCCAGCGCCACGAACACACCGGACAGGGCAACCTCCTGCCCGTCGGACAGCTGCACCCCGGTGACCACCTGTTCGCCCAGAACAGCCTCCACCTTCTGCGGGTATACGGTCACCTCCGGCGGGAATTCTGCGGTCAGCGGCATGCCGTTGGTCAGCAGGCTGACGCTTTTCACCACCGGCAGCAGGGCCTGCACCTCGTGCAGGGCATAGGCTCCGCTGCCCAGCACGGCCACATCCTTGCCGCGGTAGAAAAAGGCGTCGCAGACGGCACACCAGCTCACGCCGTGGCCCTCCAGCCCGGCAAGGCCCGGAATGCGCGGCACCGCACGGGAAGCCCCCGTGGCCAGGATCACCGCGTCCGCCGGGTAATCTTTTCCTATGGTTTCTACCGTGAGTTTATCCGTATAGGTCAGCCCCACGGCTTCGGCGGTCACAAACCGCACCCCCAGGCGTTTGGCGTTCTCGATGCTGCGGCGCTCCAGCTCTGCGCCGGAAACCGGCTGAGCAAGGCCGTAGTAGTTTTCGATCTTCTCGGCCCGGTCCAGCGCACCGGGGCCTTTGGTCAGCACGGTGGTGTCCACCCCCGCGCGGACCGCATACAGTGCGGCAGACACGCCCGCCGGGCCGGAACCGACGATCACAATGTTGGGCATGGTGGTTCTCCTTTTTAAGTTGACGGTTTGAAATGGCCTCCGCTTCGCTCTGGCCATATTCAGCGGAAATAATATTTTTTATTCGCAATTCCGGCAGGGCTGCGGCCCTGCCGGAATTGCCTTTTCACGGAGTGGGGGTCGTGGCGGATAACGGCATCGGCTGCTGTCGGGCTGCGCCCGAAGCGCAGCGGGTGAACCCGCTTTTTATGGAAAGCGCTCCCCACCGGGGAGCTGTCGCGCAGCGACTGAGGGGCCTTCCAATCGACGGAAGCCCCTTTCCTCATATAGTATACACCTTTTTCCGCAAAACTTCTGTGACCGGGTCGCAAAAAGCAGCCTTTTGCCGCTGCGGGGCACTTTTCAGCCGGAAAAGAGTGTGTTATACTGGGTTTGTTTCTCTGATTTTCTGCCATGGAGGCTTTTTATGACCAAGCAGCGCATTCTTTTCATTACCACCGGCGGCACCATTGCCAGCGTACATACTCCGCAGGGCCTCCGGCCCGTGCTCAGCAGCGACGAGCTGCTGGCCCATCTTCCGGAGCTCAACGACCTGTGCATCCCGGAAACGCTGGCCCTGTGCAGCATCGACAGCACCGACCTCGGCCAGGAACACTGGCTGATGATGGCCCGCGCCATTCAGGAGAACTACGCCCTGTACGATGGTTTCATCATCTGCCACGGCACCGATACGCTGGCCTATTCCGCAGCGGCACTTTCTTACCTCATCCAGAACGCGGACAAGCCCATCATCCTCACCGGTGCCCAGCAGCCCATCTCCAACGAGATCACCGACGCCAAGAAAAACCTGCGCGACAGCGTGATCTGTGCACTGGACCCGGGCAGCCGGGGCGTGATGGTGGTGTTTGGCGGGCACGTCATTGCCGGCACCCGTGCCAAAAAGAACAAGACCATCAGCTACGACGCCTTTGCCTCGGTCAACTTCCCGGAGCTGGCACTGGTGCAGGGCGACCGTCTGGTGCGCTATGTGCCTTCGCCCTGGCCCACCGGCCCGGTGGAGTTCGGCCGCGCCATGAACCCCCGGGTGTTCCTGCTCAAGCTCATCCCCGGCATGGACCCCGGCATGATCCCGGAGATCTTCCGCCTGTACGACTGCGTCATCGTGGAGAGCTTCGGCGTGGGCGGCATCCCGCAGCGGCTCATGGACGCCTTTGCCGAGGGGCTGGGCCACTACGAGCAGACCCACAAGGTGCTCATCCTGACCACGCAGGTGACCTATGAGGGCAGCGACGTGGGCGTGTACGAGGTGGGCAAGCGGGTGAAGAACCGATTCCGCTTCCTGGAAGCCCATGACATGACCATCGAAGCCGTGGTCACCAAGAGCATGTGGCTGCTGGCCCAGAACTGCGACAGCTTCGACCAGCTGCAGCAGCGGTTCTACCGCCAGGTGAATTTTGATACGTTCTATCACTGAGGATAAAGCCGCCGGGCAGGCCAGTGCTTGCCCGGCGGTTTTGCCTGTGCACCCTTGCGCCGGGAGGGCTGCGGTGTTACACTGGACAAAAAGGGAGGCGCATCTTACTATGTGGTTCGTGTTTGCACTGGGCAGTGCCGTGTTTGCGGCCCTTACCTCCATCCTGGCCAAGATCGGCATCCAGGGGGTCAACTCCACCCTGGCCACCGCCATCCGCACGGTGGTGGTGCTGGTCATGAGCTGGGGCATGGTGTTCCTCACCGGGACCCAGGGCGGCGTGGGGGATATCTCTCGCCGCAGCTGGCTGTTTTTGATCCTTTCCGGCCTGGCCACCGGGGCCAGCTGGCTGTGCTATTACCACGCTTTGCAGATCGGGGCCGCCTCCAAGGTGGTTCCGGTGGACAAGCTCAGCGTGGTGATCACCCTGGCTTTGGCCTTTGTGATCCTGAAGGAACCCTTTACCGCCAAAAACCTGGTGGGGTGTGCCCTGATCACCGCCGGCACCCTGTTTATGGTGCTGTAAAGCCGCCCTACCAAAAATGCGCCCGGGATACTCCCGGGCGCATTTTTTATTCCGACAGCCGCTGCCGGGTCTTGTTCATCAGGTCCAGCTCCGGCATCAGCTCATCGCTGATCACCGTGAGCATCTGCTCCAGCTTGTCCACGTCCTCTTCCGGGAAGCGCTTGCGCACCCGCTCGATCACGGTGCTCAGATAGGAATAGCTGATGTTGTAGTAGTCGATATACTTCTGGGTGGGGCGCAGGTGGTACTCGCGCCGGTCCACGGTGGACTGGATCTTTTCCACATAGCCCTTTTTGACCAGACTGCCGATCTTGTAGGCCGCATTGGGGGTGGAGATCTGCATCATGCGGGAGAACTCCGCAATGGTGGGCTCGCCCATGGCCATGATGCCCTCCATGCAGAAGGACTCCACCGTGGTCAGAGTCGCTTCCCGCGTGGCAAAACGCTGGAATACGTTCTGATAAAAATGCAGCTTGAATTTGGTGTATACATCCTGAAAAGCCTGTTCCAGCATGGATCGCGCCTCCGCTCGTTCGTTTTCTTTCAGTTTATCCAGTTTATCACAAGTTGCCCGCAACGGCAAAGCCCAATCATGCTTTTGCCTTTTTGATCGTGCGGGCGCGGATGATGCTGAGCACCACCAGCTCCACGACGATGGCCACGGCCAGCAGCACCAGCGAGGTGAACAGGCTGGCCCGGCTGCCCAGTACCGCCTGTGCCAGGCCGGTGATCACATAACACACCGCCGCGCAGGATGCCGCCGTGATGGCATAGGGCAGCTGGGTGGACACATGGTTCACATGGCTGCAGTGGGCACCCGCCGAGGCCATGATGGTGGTGTCGGAGATGGGGGAGCAGTGGTCGCCGCACACGGCACCGGACAGGCAGGCCGCGATGGAGATGACCAGCATTTCGCCTTCCGGGAATGCGTGGCACACGATGGGGATCAGAATGGAGAAGGTTCCCCAGCTCGTGCCGGTGGCAAAGGCCAGGAACACCGCCACCAGGAAGATGATCACCGGCAGCAGATACTGCAGCGCCGCAGCGGAGCCGCCCAGCAGATTGGCCACATAATACTTGGCACCCAGCAGGCCGGTCATGCCGGACAGGGTCCAGGCCAGCGTGAGGATGAGCATGGGGCTGACCATGGCCTTGAAGCCCTCCGGGATGCAGGCCGCAAAGTCCTGGAAGGTCATGACGCTGCGCACCCGGTAGAACACGAAGGTGAACAGCAGCGCAATGCTGCTGCCCATCACAAGGCCGGCAGAGGCGTTGCAGTCCGCAAAGGCGGTGACGAAGTCCACCCCGTCAAAGAAGCCGCCGGTGTAGATCATGCCGAAGATGCAGGCCGCGATCAGCACCAGCACCGGTGCGATCAGGTCCACAACATGGCCCTTCGTCTCGGTGCCGTCGTCCACGTCGTCGCCGTAGGGGCGGTCCTCGGTGGTGAACAGGTCGCCGTTTTTCGCGTTGTCCTCATTGAGCTTCATGGAGCCGAAGTCCGTGCCGGTGAAGATGAGGAACAGGCTCATGACGACGGTGAGCAGGGCATAGTAGTTGTAGGGGATGGTGCGCAGGAACATGGTGAAGCCGTTGATGCCAGACCCCTCCGGCACGCTGGAGGTGACCGCCGCCGCCCAGCTGGACACCGGCGCAATGATGCAGATGGGGGCCGCCGTGGCGTCGATGAGGTAGGCCAGCTTGGCGCGGGACACCTTCTGCCGGTCGGTGACCGGGCGCATGACCGAACCCACGGTCAGGCAGTTGAAATAGTCGTCCACAAAGATCATCACACCCAGCAGCAGGGTGGCAAACTGTGCGCCCGCCCGGGAGTGGATGTGCTTCGATGCCCAGCGGCCAAAGGCGGCCGAGCCGCCGGCCTTGTTCATCAGGGCCACCAGGATGCCCAGCATGACCAGGAACACCAGGATGCCCACATTGCTGCTGTCGGACAGTTTGGCGATCATGCCGCCCTCTTCGTGGAAGAAGAGGGTATTCAGGGCCAGTTCCAGGTTTCCGTTGGCATACAGCAGTGCGCCCGAGGCAATGCCCACCAACAGGGAGGTGTACACCTCCTTGGTGTTCAGGGCCAGCACAATGGCGATGACCGGCGGCAGCAGCGAGAAGAAGGTGCTGTACACCGCACAGGTGTAGGTAGACGGGTCGGCGATCTTGCCGGGAGTAGCTGCCGTGCACCACAGCAGCAGGGCAAACACGAACAGTGCCGCTGCCCAGGACAGATTTTTGTTTTTCATAATGATTCCTTTTCGTTTCAGGCGATTCGTTCCGGCAGCGTATCAGGCCCCGTGCTGCGGGGCAGACTATCCCCACGGAATGCAAAAGGGGAGTGGGGCCGTGCCGGATTACAAAGCGATGTATTTTGAGCTGTTCCGCGCCAGCGTGCAGGCCGTACAGCTGCTGCAGGACGCACAGGCCCACGCCGAACAGCAGCTGCTGGCCGAGGACCCACCGCCGCTGCGGCTGGAGCCGGAAGAACTCCCTCCGTCAAAGAGGGAGCCTTAGCCTTCCCCCTTGGGGGAAGGCTTTTTCAGTTCTTCTTTGCCTCCGCCTTGGCCGCAAACTTGTCGTTGTGGATCACAAAGCGCTCGTGGGTGCCGCCGCCCACCGGGCCTTTTTCGTCGTGCAGGCTCACTTTGAAGGTGAGCTTGCGGCCTTCCACGGCCACCAGCTCGCTCTCGCAGGTCACAGTCATGCCCACGGGGGTGGGAGCGGTGTGCTCCAGCTCCAGCTTCGTACCCACGGTGCCGTCACCCTCGGTCAGAGCCGGGGCCACGCTCATCCAACAGGTCTTTTCGGCCAGGGCCACCAGGGCCGGGGTGGCAAACACGTCCAGCGTGCCGCTGCCCATGGTTTTTGCAGTGTTTGCAGCAGTGACAGACACGCTCTGCTCACCGCGGATGCCAGGTTCCAGTGTCATAAAAAATTCCCTCCTGTGCGTTTTGCGCAGTTTGTTGTTTTATACTTTTATAAGATACCACAGCTTGGCAAAGAATGCACCCACTTTGGCGCATTTTGTAAAAAATACCGTTTCGGTTTCCGGCTGTCTGTGCTATGATAGGCTCTGAAAGAGAGGGGACCTCCATGTCTGACTTCTGGAAATCCTATGACATCACCGCCGCCGAATACGGTGCGGGCTATGAGTGCTACCCGCTGTTCGGCACTGTCCATCTCATAGAGCTGGCGCTGTCGGCGCTGTTCCTTCTGGGCATGGTGTGGTGGTACCGCCGCAGCACGCCGCGCACCCGGCGGCACATTCTGGTGGGGGTCACGGCGGCCCTGCTGGTGGACGAAGCCGCCCTGCTGCTGGGCATGGCCTGCACCGGCCAGTGGAACTGGAGCTATCTGCCGCTGCACCTGTGCAGCATCAACGTGTTCGTCTGCCTGTACAACACCCTCACCGACCGCAGCTGGTGCAAGGAGGAGCTGTACGCCCTGTGCATCCCCGGCGCGGCACTGGCTCTGCTGTGCCCCAGCTGGCGGGATGTGCCCGGGTGGTTCACCCTCATCAACCTGCACTCGGTCAGCATCCACGCCCTGCTGGTGCTCTACCCTGTGCTGCTGGTGGCGGGCGGATACCGCCCCAGCGTGCGCCGGGTGCCGCAGGTGCTGGCCTTTTTGTTCGGCTCGGCCCTGCCCATCTATTTTCTTAACAAACCCCTGCACACCAACTTTTACTTTTTGAATAACCCCTATGGCAATGTCATCACCAGCACCTTTACCGCGTGGTTTGGCGAAAAATTCTACATTCTGGGCTTTCTGCCCGCCATCGCGCTGGCCCTTGTGCTGATGTACGCCCCCTGGGCAGCAGCCGGAAAGAAGCGTTGAGCCGCTCCGCCACCCGTCCGCTCCCGGTCCGCTTTCCAGCGGGCCGGGTTTTCTTTTTTCAATTTGCATCTTTTTGGCGTTTTGCGGTGTTTTTTCATCAATGCAGCGGGAATGTCAAAATTCTTCTGCAAGGGGCTTGACAGGCAGGCATGTGCGTGATATCATGAACACATGAACAGACGTTCATACGATTTCATCCCGAAAGGAGATGCTTCCATGGCACAGCAGAACGAACCCCTCGTGCAGCCGGAAGATCTGGACATGCCGGATGACGAAGTGCTGTACGAGCTGGCCGACCTGTTCCGGGTGTTCGGCGACTCCACCCGCATCAAGATCCTGTACGCCCTGCACGACAATGAGCTGTGCGTGCAGGACATTGCCAACGCCGTGCAGCTGAGCCAGTCGGCCGTGAGCCACCAGCTGCGGGTGCTCAAGGATTCCAAGCTGGTACGCTTCCGGCGGGAGGGCAAGACCGTGTACTACGCACTGGACGACGACCATGTGCGCAGCATCCTCTCTCTGGGGATGGACCATATCGAAGAATGATTTTCCGGGCTGCGGCCCGCACAAAAACAGAAAGGCTGGTATCTACGATGAAAAAGACCTACAAGATCGAAGTGGACTGTGCAAACTGCGCCCAGAAGATGGAGGACGCTGCCAACACCGTTGCCGGTGTGGAAAAGGCGACTGTCAGCTTCATGACCCAGAAGATGAAGGTGGAGTTTGCCGAGGGTGCCGACCCCCACGCCACCATGGAGAATGTGCTGTCCGCCTGCAAGAAGGTGGAGGACGACTGCGAGATCTTTGACATCTGACCTCTTCCGGTCCGGTTCCCGGCATCGCTGCCGGGCGGCAGCTCTCCCCCTGTGGGAGAGCTTTTCTTTCCTCTGCCGCCGGGCAGCGGAAAACTTCTCTTTTTCGTGGAAAAAACGGGCAGTTTTCAACACTTTCCACGCACTTTTCAACACCCTTCGCGGAAAACTCCAAAAAGAAACGTGGAAAAGCAAGTTTTCTGCGGGAAAATCCCGTGGAAAACACGGGGGAAAGGGTGGAAAATCCATTTTTGTGGGGAAAACCTGTTGAATTCCACTGCGTTTTCCCGTTTTTTCTCAGAACCGCCGCAATCCAACAAAAGGAGCGTTTTGTATGACCAAAAAGCAAAAAAAGAGCCTGCAGCAGATCCTGATCGCGCTGGCCCTTGTGATCCTGCTCAAGCTGCTGCTCCGTGTGCTGCCGGCACTTCCCGCCCCGGTGGAGCTGCTGCTCTACCTCATCCCGTACCTTGTGGTGGGCAAGGACGTGCTGCGCAAGGCCATCAAGGGCGTCAAGAACCGCCAGCCCTTTGACGAGTGCTTCCTGATGGCGGTGGCTACCGTGGGTGCCTTTGCCCTAGGCGACTATGTGGAAGGCTGCGCCGTTATTCTCTTTTACCAGATCGGCGAGCTGTTCCAGAGCGTGGCCGTGGGCAAGAGCCGCCAGAGCATTTCCAGCCTGATGGACATCCGCCCGGACTACGCCAACGTGGAGGACGAGGACGGCAAGCTGGAGCAGGTGGACCCCGATGATGTGGAGGTGGGCACCGTGATCGTGGTGCAGCCCGGCGAGCGGGTGCCCATTGACGGTGTGATCGTAGAGGGCACCTCCGCCCTGAACACCGCCGCCCTGACCGGTGAGAGCCTGCCCCGCGACGTCCAGACCGGAGACGAGGTCATCAGCGGCTGCGTGAACATGACCGGCCTGCTGAAAGTCAGGACTACCAAGGAATTCGGCGAGTCCACCGTCTCGAAAATTCTCGATCTGGTGGAAAATTCCAGCATGAAGAAGGCCCGTGCCGAAAACTTCATCACCCGCTTTGCCCGGGTATACACCCCGGCTGTCTGCTACGGTGCGCTGGCGCTGGCCTTCCTGCCGCCCATCGTGCTGCTGCTGATGGGCCAGCCCGCCCGCTTTGGGGACTGGATCTACCGCGCTTTGACCTTCCTGGTCATCAGCTGCCCCTGCGCACTGGTCATCAGCATTCCGCTGAGCTTCTTCGGCGGCATCGGCGGTGCTTCCGCCTGCGGCATCCTGGTCAAGGGCTCCACCTATCTGGAGGAGCTGGCCCGCACCGGCATCGTGGTGTTTGATAAGACCGGCACCCTGACCCAGGGCACCTTCAAGGTCACCGGCGTCCACCCGGCCGACGGCATCACCGACGAACAGCTGGTGGAGGCCGCCGCCCTGGCCGAAAGCTGGTCCAAGCACCCCATCTCCCTGAGCATCAAGGCCGCCTACGGCAAGGAGATCGACACCGCCCGCGTGACCGACGTGGAGGAACTTGGCGGCCATGGCGTGACCGCCAAGGTGGACGGCAAGCCCGTTGCCGCCGGCAACGCCCGTCTGATGGAGCGGCTGGGCCTTTCTGCCCCCGCCGTGCGCGAGACCGGCACCGTCGTGCACGTTGCCATCGACGGCCGATACGCCGGTTGCCTGCTCATCGCCGACGTGGTCAAACCCCACAGTGCCGAGGCCATCCGGGCCCTGAAGGCCGCCGGAGTGCGCAAGACCGTCATGCTCACCGGCGACGCCGAGCCGGTGGCCAAGGCCGTTTCTGCCCAGCTGGGTCTGGACGAATACCACGCCGGTCTGCTGCCCGGCGACAAGGTGGACCAGATCGAAACACTCATCGCCGCCAAGAAGTCCAAGGAGAATCTGGCCTTTGTGGGCGACGGCATCAACGACGCCCCGGTGCTGTCCCGCGCCGATGTGGGCATCGCCATGGGTGCCCTGGGCTCCGACGCCGCCATTGAAGCCGCCGACGTGGTGCTGATGGACGATGACCCGGCCAAGATCGCACTGGCCATGCGCATTGCCCGCCGCACCCTGCGCATCGTGTACGAGAACATCGTGTTCGCGCTGGCGGTCAAGTTTGCCTGCCTGCTGCTGGGTGCCATCGGTATGGCCAGCATGTGGACAGCCATCTTTGCCGACGTGGGCGTCATGGTCATTGCCGTGCTCAACGCCACCCGCGCCCTGTACACCAAAGATCTTGTCAGGAAGAGCCAACCGTAACGCTGCTGCTTTCCATAAAAAATGCCTGACCGCCAACGACAGCGGTCAGGCATTTTTGTGTTTTCCGGGGTTCAGATGTCCCACAGCTCCGGGGCAGAGGTGGACACCGCCGAGGCACCGGCCCGCATGGCGGCCATGACGTCGGCCTTGTCCCGCAACAGACCGCCCGCGATCACCGGCACCCGGGTGCGGGTACTGATCTCGGTGATGACCCGGGGCATGATGCCGGGCAGGATCTCCACAAAGTCCGGCTTGCCTTGTTCCAGCTGGCCGGAAAGGTTGTTCAGGGAAAGGGAGTCCAGGATGAACGCCCGCTGGATGGTCAGCAGGCCCTGATGGCGCGCCCGCCGGATCAGGGACGGGTGGGTGGAAATGATACCGTCCGGGTGGCACAGCGCAATGAGGGAATTCACGGCAACTTCCCGCGCCGAAAGGCCGTCCACAAGGTCGATGTGCACGACGGCCAGCTTTCCGGCCGCGTGGATGCGCCGGACCAGCTCCCCCACATTGAGCAGGGTGCTCGCCAGCAGAAAGACCGTGCTGCAGGGCGAGGCCAGGGCAGCCGTCAGAGCGTCATCCGTCTTGACGGCTGCGATCACCGGCTCGTCCAGCAGAGTTTCAGCAAGTGGATGCATCGGGCAGGACTCCTTTTCTCTCAGATGGTTCTCATTATCGCACAAAGGGGCCGCACTGTAAAGTGCAGCCCCAGTCTGCGGTTGTGCTTATGCCTGGAAATAGATCGCGGTGTTGGCCACGGTCATCATGGTCATCAGGATGGTATTCAGGAAGGCCGCAACGTACACGCTGCCGGTCTTTTTGTACAGGTACTTGGCCAGGCAGGATGCAATGGCCAGCGAGGGCACCAGCGCAAACAGCAGGATGCCGCCAAGGGCCTGTCCCGGGTAGTAGGCAACGCCGGTACGGAACAGGGTGCCGTACTGCAGCACCAGCCAGAGGAGGATGCCGCCCATGTTGGTCAGAGCAGCCAGCAGGTAGCCCCAGCCGCCCTGCAGCTTTTCGCTGCTGGTGTTGGAGATGGCGGCGGCACCGCTGACAAAGTAGTACACAAAGAAGAACGGCATATACTTGACCGCCGCCGGGATGGCGCTGGCTTCAAAGGTCTTGAAGGCGAAGGTCCAGATGCGGAAGTCGGTCTTGAAGATGGCATCCACGGCAAACAGGCAGGCGTAGGCGATCACGCTCACCAGCAGTGCCACGCAGAAGGCTGCGGCCACAGACACCGGCTTTGCGGCAATGCCGTACTGTTCCAGCGTGATGCCCTTCTGCTTGCGGCCGCCGAACAGGTAGACGCAGACCATGGTCACGATGGAGATGCAGGCGCAGATGAGAGCCCAGGTCACGATGCTGTTGACGGTGGGGCCCTGCCAGGTGGCATTGGTCTCGAAGATGTTCTTGGTCACCAGCACACGCAGGACGATGGAAGCGATCAGGACGCACACCGAGCCGGACAGCCAGGTCTTGCGGTCGTCCTCGGTGCTGCGGGCTGCCAGAACGATGCCCACCACCGACAGGAGCAGGGCAATGTCACTGGCGTAGCGCATCCAGCGGATGGGCTCTGCGGTCAGACTGCCGTCGTACACGGCGGGGAAGATGATGGCCGGGATCAGCATACCCACCACGAACAGGCTGATCGTGCCAAGCTTGCCGGACAGGGTGCCGACGGCCGGGGTGGGTGCTGCGACGGCCTGCTTTGCATTGGACAGGAAGGGCAGCTTCATCAGCAGCAGGGCAAGAGGTGCCAGCATGAGCAGGAAGCCCACCAGAGCGACCAGCTCAAAGACTTCTTTCCAGTACCAGATCTGGCTGGTGGAAGCAATGTTCTGCACCAGACCGGACTGGTCGGCAAATGCAGTGGCGTAGAACTCGATGGCATCCTTGGTGGAAGCGGTGGAGAAGTGGTTCCAGGGGTGGATCTCACGCGGCTGGTAAATGATGCGCTGGCCGCCGTCCGAGCCGGTGTACCAGGTGTCAGCCTGCGGAGCTTCCTGCTCCAGCAGGGTCTTGCCAGCGGTGGTGGCAACATAGTCCTTGTGGTAGACGGTGCCGCTCTTCGTGGGAGGCTCGTCGGCCGCAAAGAAGAACTCGTCGTACTGGCCGCAGATCTTGCCGATGGTGCGTCCGCCGAAGGTGGCAACTGCAGCCTCTTCGTCCAGGCCCAGGTAGGAGGTCCAGGAGTAATCGGCACCCATGCTCAAACCGGCCTTGATGATGCGGTAACCGGCGGCAGCGTAGTTCTGCTCATCCAGATAGATGGCCATCTCGGAGGAGAAGCCGCCCATGGAGTGGCCGCTGACCGCGATCTGACCGTTGCCCTGGGCGTCCTTGGCAACGTAGTCCTGGCTGTACATGTACTGTGCAGCATCCCACAGCGAAGTGGGCCAGAAGTTGAAGAAGCCGCCGGTATTGTCGGCGTTCCCGTGGGAATGGCCGTGGTCATACATATCCAGTGCCAGCACGACATAGCCGCGGCGGGACATCTCGATGGCGGTCTCGTCCTGCATCTCGGCACTGTTCAGGTAGCCGTGGGTGGTCACGATGGTGGGGTGCGGGTTGGAGGCGTCCACGCCCTTGGGCAGGTACAACAGGCCCGAAAGGGTGCCGGAGTCGGTATCAAAGGAAATGCGGGAGACCTTGACCTTGTAGAATGAGGTGTTGAACATCTGGGCAAAAATGCTGCCCAGCAGCATCAACGCCACAGCGATCGCCAGCACAACGACCGTGCGCGAACGCTTTTCGGTGGCCTTTGCGGTGCTTTTCATGGGGATCCTCCTTCTTTTTCAGGGACGTGCCCGGCGGCTGCACTTCCAGAACCAGCCCCCGGAACAGATGTGAACGGGCGGACAAGGGGTGCGATGGGAACAAAAAATGGGGACGCACTGCGGTCGTGTGGCACAGTGCATCCCCATCTCAATTCTCTTGGGATGCTTTCAGTATACCATTTCTCAACGGTTTGTCAACAGACAATTCACAAATTCGTGATTTTTTGTTGGAAGTAGTCAAAATCCAGACAAATTCTTTTAATGCTCTGCCCAGTCACTGCTGCGGCCCACGGCCTTGTGCCAGCCGGACAGCAGCCGTGCGCGCTCGGCCTCCGGCATAGCGGGGGTAAAGGTCATGTTGCAGTGCCACAGGCTGCGGATCTCGTCCCGGTCCTTCCACACACCGGTGGCAAGGCCTGCCAGATAGGCAGCGCCCAGAGCGGTGGTCTCCCGGATGGCCGGGCGCAGGACGTCCTTGTTCAGGATGTCGGCCTGGAACTGCATCAGGAACTGGTCGCGGGAAGCACCGCCGTCCACCTTCAGGGAGGTGATGGGCACACCGGTGTCCTTTTCCATGGCGGCCACAAGGTCGGCGCTCTGGTAGGCGATGGACTCCTCCGCCGCCCGGATGATGTGGTTCTGGGTGGTGCCGCGGGTGATGCCTACAATAGCACCGCGGGCGTACATATCCCAATAGGGCGCACCGAGACCGGTGAAGGCGGGCACGATGTAGATGCCGCCGTTGTCCGGCACCTTCTGGGCATAGTATTCGGCGTCGCGGCTCTCCTGGATCATCCGCAGGCCGTCGCGCACCCACTGGATGACGGCACCGCCCACAAAGACACTGCCCTCCAGAGCATACTCCACCTTGCCGTTCAGGCTGATGCCGATGGTGGAGATCAGGCCGTTCTGGCTGCGGCAGATGGTGTCACCGGTGTTCATGAGCAAGAAGCAGCCGGTGCCGTAGGTGTTCTTGGCCTCACCCTTGGCAAAGCACCCCTGCCCGAACAGTGCAGCCTGCTGGTCCCCGGCAATGCCGGCCACCGGCACCTGCACCCCGCACAGGTCGGTGGTGCCGTAGACCTCGCTGGAATCCGCCACGCGGGGCAGGATGCAGCGGGGGATGTCCAGCGCTTTGAGCAGGGTGTCATCCCAGTCCAGGGTGCGGATGTTGTAGAGCATGGTGCGGCTGGCGTTGGTGCGGTCGGTCACATGAACTTTGCCGCCGGTGAGCTTCCACACCAGCCAGGTGTCCACGGTGCCGAACAGGATCTCGCCCGCCTCGGCCCGCTCCCGCGCGCCGGGCACGTTATCTAGGATCCACTTGATCTTGGTGGCGGAAAAATAGGCATCCGGCATCAGGCCGGTATTCTCACGGATGTATTCCGTCATGCCGGGCTGCTGCACCAGCTCGTCCACCAGCGGGGCGGTGCGGCGGCACTGCCAGACGATGGCATTGTAGATGGGGCGGCCGGTGGCCTTTTCCCACAGGATGGTGGTCTCGCGCTGGTTGGTGATGCCGATGGCGGCAATGTCATGGACATCCACGCCGCTCTGGGCCACCACCTCGTTCATGACCCCGTACTGGGTGGACCAGATCTCCATGGGGTTGTGCTCCACCCAGCCCTGCTGCGGGTAGATCTGCTCAAACTCCCGCTGCTGCACCGCGATGATGTTCTGCTCGTTGTCAAACAGGATGGCGCGGCTGCTGGTGGTTCCCTGGTCCAGTGCAAGAACATACTTTGTCGACATGGTTCAACGACCTCCGTTTCGCTCAGGGGCGGTTTTACAGGTCCCGTGTGGCTACGACATCCACACCGGTGCCGCAGACGTCGGTCAGCACGACCTGCCCGGTGCGGATGGGTGTGTGCAGCGTGACGCCGTTCAGCGCAGCCATGACCTGCATGATCTTTTCTTTGGGCACCGCCTGCGCGGTCTTGACCGGGCAGCGCGGATAGCGCCCGCCCTCGGCCCGCACCGTACTGGTCAGGATACGGGTGGGGTGGGTCAGTTCTTCCTTGCCATAGGCGGCACCGTTGGGGCAGGCATTGCCGGTTACATTATAATCGTTTTCCGGGTCCACCTGCAAGTGGCAGCCACGGGGGCAGCAGATACAAATGATCTCACACTTTTTGTTCATTTTGCTACGACCTCCTCTACTGCAACGGTCAGCGGGCCGTCGGCCTTTGCCAGCAGGACCCCGGGCAGGGTGATGTGCTCCATCTCGCCGGGTGCCATCCGCTGGCGCTTGAACCGGGCCAGCTGCTTCTCCCCGCAGGTGATGGTGATCTGGCTGGGGCCGTAATTCTGCCGCACCCGGAACGAGATCTCCACACCCTTGTCCACGTCCGCCGGGCGCACCCGCTGGGGGACAGTATAGCCCACGCCATTGCCCGGGACAAGGTCCAGCACGGCCGCATCCGGGGTCTCACCGTGGAGCACATAGGCGGCGGCTGCGGCTCCGGCCCGGTCGCTCTCGCCGGAAACAAAGTCCACCAGATCGTGCACATGCACCACGTTGCCGCAGGCAAACACGCCGGGAATGCCGGTCTCCATGTTCTCGTAGACCACGGCTCCTTTGGTGTGAGGGTCCATCGGGATGCCGGCCTGCCGGGTCAGCTCGTTTTCCGGGATCAGGCCCACACTGAGCAGGATGGTGTCCACGTCAAACTCCATCTCGGTGCCCGGAATGGGGCGGCGGTTCTCGTCCACCTTGGCCACAATGGCCTTTTCCACCCGGGTATCGCCCTGAATGTCCACGATGGTGTGGGACAGGTACAGCGGGATGTCAAAATCCTGCAGGCACTGCACAATGTTGCGGGTCAGGCCGCCGGAATAGGGCATGACCTCCACGCAGGCCAGCACCTTGGCCCCTTCCAGCGTCATTCGCCGGGCCATGATCAGGCCGATGTCGCCGCTGCCCAGAATGAGCACCCGTTTGCCTACCAGATAGCCCTCCATGTTGACATAGCGCTGGGCGGCACCGGCGGTGTAGATGCCGGCCGGGCGGGTGCCCGGGATGCCGATGGCCCCGCGGGTGCGCTCCCGGCAGCCCATGCAGAGGACGACGCTCTTTGCTTCGAGGATCTGGTAGCCCTTCTCCTTGCTGACACAGTGGATCTTTTTATCCGGCGTGACCTCCAGCACCATGGTGCCCAGCTCCACCCGGACGCCGGTGGAGCGCAGCATTTCAATGTAGCGCCCGGCGTACTCCGGGCCGGTGAGCTGCTCGCCGAAACGGTGCAGCCCGAAGCCGTTGTGGATGCACTGGTTCAGGATGCCGCCCAGCTCGTTGTCACGCTCCAAAATCAGAATATCGCGCAGGCCGTGCTGCCATGCGCTGTAGGCTGCGGCAAGGCCTGCAGGGCCGCCGCCGACGATGACCAGATCAATCATGGTTGGTTCCCTCCTGCTTGGTTTCGCACAGTAAGACGTTGCTGCCTGCCTTGTCCTGCAGGACGTCCAGTGGGTCGATGCCCCGCGTCCGGCTGATGAGCTCCAGCACCCTGGGCCCGCAGAAGCCGCCCTGACAGCGGCCCATCCCGGCGTTGCAGCGGCGCTTGACGCCGTCGATGGTGGTGGCCGGGATCTCGGTGTGCAGGGCGTCCAGGATCTCGCCCTCGGTGATGGTCTCGCAGCGGCAGATCACCCGGCCGTAGGCGGGGTTCCGGGCAATGAGCTTTGCCTTTTCTTCCGGCGGCAGCTCCTTGAACCGCACCCGGGTGCGGCCGTCCCGGTAATCCGTTTTGGCCGCAGGCAGATCCCCGTGGCCTTCCAGAATGCGGACCACCTCTTTGGCAACGGCCGGTGCGCTGGACAGGCCCGGCGATTTCATACCGGCCAGGTCGATGAAGCCGGGTGCACCTTCCGCCTCGCCGATGACGAAATCCCCGGTGTCCACATTGGCGCGGACGCCTGCAAAGTTGCGGATGGACTCGCCGAAGCGGATGTCCGGCACGCTGCGGCGTGCGGCCGCGCTGACAAAGGCCAGCCCGGCGGCGGTGCAGGCGGTGTCATCGCCCGCCACCGGCTCGGCATTGGGTCCAACGATCAGGTTGCCGTGAACGGTAGGTGCCACCAGCACGCCCTTGCCGTTTTCGTTGGGGCACTGGAAGATGACATGCTGCACCCGCGTGCCTTCCGATTTGTCCAGAAGGTAATATTCGCCGCGGGTGGGCTGGATGGTGAACCGGCGCGGAGCGGCCATGTCGTGCACGGCATCGGCCCGGATGCCGGCGGCGTTGACAACGTAGCGGGCCTCCACCACGCCGGACGGCGTGGTCAGCGCCCAGCCGGACGCGGTTTTCTGAATGCCGGTGACCGGGCTGCTGAGGTGGAGTTCCACCCCGTTGCGCACCGCCACCTCCGCCATGGCCAGCGCATATTCCCACGGGCTGACGATGGCCGCGCTGGGTGCATACAGCGCTCCGGCCACCTCCGGCGAAAGACCGGGCTCCATGGCCCGTGTTTCCTCTGCCGACAGCAGCCGGATGCCCGGCACCCCATTGGCAAGGCCGTTTTCGTACAGCTTCTGCAGATGCGGCAGCTCCGCCGGGCTGAGGGCCAGCACCAGACTGCCGCACTGCCGGTACGGCACATCCAGCCGGGCACAGATCTCTTTGGCCAGTGCAACGCCCTCCACATTGAGCCGTGCCATCCGGGTGCCCGGCTCAGGGTCGTACCCAGCGTGCAGAATGGCACTGTTGGCCTTGGTGGTGCAGTCGGCCACATCGTTCTCGGCCTCAAAAATTGCAGTGTGCAGCGGATAATGCGAGAGCTCATAGGCGGCAGCCGCGCCAACGACACCGCAGCCGATGATTGCTACATCCAGCATAAAAACCTCCTGATCTTCTGCCTGTCACAGCATGCTCGTTTGCGTAGCGGGAACAAAAAAGAGCAGAGCAAACAAAAGGGAACAGGCTCCCTCTTGTTTGTTCTGCTCGCTTCTCTGAACAAACACTTGATGGCTTTATGATAATGCAGATTGCACAAGATGTCAAGCGTTTGTGGAAAATAAATGCACCTTTCGTGTCGGAACGGTTCAGGACTTGCGCAGCAGGTCGGTGAACCAGGCGCTGACCTGACGGTAGATCTCCGGGTCTGTGACCGACAGGTCGAACGGATAGGTCCCGTCCTCGGCCAGCACGGCACAGGCCGCCCGGACCTTCTGCATGGCCTGCGGATCAAAGGCCTTATCCCGCCGCCCGGAAAGGCAGTTCATCAGGACGTCATCCTTCCAGCTCAGCAAGAACTCAAATGCTTCTGTGTTGTTCATTCCAAAATTTCTCCTGTTCCATTGCCCGACATGGTTTCTGTTCCCATTGTAAGGGTTTCTTCCGGTGGATGTCAACCGGTTTTGTGTCGATTCTCTCATACAGAAATGCAGGAAGTCCCTGCAGAGCGTGCCGCACATCCGGGCTTCTTGTCTCTCCGCCCGAATATGCTATAATGGAAGCAGCCAATCTCCTCACGCCTTTTTCTCGTGCCGATCAATGGGAGGTATTTTGTCGATGAACTATAAAGCAGAATCCCTTAATCGCCTTGATTTTCCCTTAAAATTCGGAGATAGACCCTGCCGCATTTACGGCACAGACTGCGCCGAATATCTTCTGCTTCAGATGACGGACGAGCATGAATTGCAGCATATGGACAATGAAATTTCAGCCATTGCGCAGGGTTCGGCACATTCGTTTTTGTTTGCCGCTGTTCCTGTGAAAAGCTGGAACGATGAACTTTCCCCGTGGGAATCTCCTGCGGTGTGGGGCAAAGAAAGTTTCGGTGGCAATGCGGCGGGCACACTACGCTTTCTGACAGAACAGGCGATTCCCACCCTGAAAAAGCAGTTTGCACTGCCGGAAAACGTCCGGATCATTCTGGGCGGCTACTCGCTGGCCGGATTGTTCGCGCTGTGGGCATCCACGCAGACAGCTCTGTTTTCCGGTGTTGCGGCCGCTTCGCCTTCCGTATGGTTTCCGGGATGGATGGAGTTTGAACAGCAGCACCCCATTCAGGCGCAGCGCATTTATCTGAGCCTTGGCGACCGGGAGGAGCGCACAAGGAACGCAACTATGGCTGCTGTGGGCGATAACATTCGTGCCCTGCATCATGAACTTGCCGGACGTAGCAAAGACTGCGCCCTTGAATGGAACAGCGGCGGGCATTTCAAGGATGCCGACCTGCGCACCGCAAGAGCATTTCAGTGGGTGATGGAGGAAAGCCGATGAACATTTTGATCGATGCAGACGGCTGTCCTGTGGTTGACCTGGCCTTGCAGATTGCAAAGCAGTTCGGCATCCCGGTCATCATCCTGTGCGACACAGCTCACCAAATCGAGCGGGAAGGTGCGCAGACATTGGTGTTCGATAAAGGGGCTGACAGCGTGGACTTTGCGCTTGTCAACCGGGTAAAGCCGGGGGATATTGTCGTGACACAGGACTACGGTCTGGCGAGTATGTGCCTTGCCAAGTGCGCCCGGGTGCTGAATCAGAACGGTTTGGAATACACCGCCGACAACATGGATGCCCTCATGCTGCGGCGGTACGAAAACAAAAAGCTCCTTCGTGCCGGCAAGCACCCGAAAGGGAGTGCGAAACGGACGAAGGAGCAGGACATAAAGTTTTCAGAAACACTGAAAAAGATTTTGAATTGCAAACTTTGATTGATTTTCATAGGATGCTTCGGGGAGGGCCGGCAAAGTCCGGTCTTTTTCATGCCTGCGCGTTGAGAAATGGAATATATTTCCAAAGGCAGACTTATCAGGCTCACCATGTAGGCCTACGAAGCCCACGCATTTCACAATTGGGTGCGTTATACTATACAAGAGCAAGGCGCGGTCTGCGGGCCGCCGCCCTGTTCTCATCCTCACCATCTTAGCCGCAAAAAAGGCACCGGCCTGAGCCGGTGCCTTTTGTTGGCGGAGATGGTGGGATTCGAACCCACGTGCCCGGTTAAGGACAAAACGATTTCGAGTCGTTCTCGTTACGACCACTTCGATACATCTCCATATTGTAGCCTTTATAGTATAGCAAAAAAGCGATTTTCCGTCAACTGTTTTTTATAGGGTCTGCGTGCAGGGAGTTTGCTCTCTGCACGTTTTTTGCAGCGTGCCAACGGACGCCGCACGCTTCCAATTTTTGCACTTCTTTGCGAAAAAGGTCTATCCTTTTGGACCGGTTTCGATTATAATAAAAGGGATATCGTTCAAATTTGAAGCAAAAGGAGTTTTTGTTCTATGGCACAGGCAAAACAGGACATGGGGTCCGGCAGCGTGAAAAAGCTGATGCTGCAGCTGATGATCCCTGCCGTGGTGGCGCAGGTGGTGAACCTGCTGTACAACATCGTAGACCGCATTTACATCGGGCACATTGAGGGTATCGGCGCAGCCGCGCTCACCGGCGTGGGACTGTTCACCCCCATCCTCATGCTGCTGAACGCATTCGCCATGCTGGTGGGCGCGGGCGGTGCACCGCGCACCGCCATCGCACTGGGGCAGGGGGACCGGCAGCAGGCCGAAAAGATCATCTCCAACAGCTTTACGGTGCTGATGCTCTTTGCAGTGGTGCTGACCATCGGCTTTTATGCGGGTGCGCCCGCGCTGCTGCGGCTGTTCGGTGCCAGCGACGCCACCCTGCCGTATGCGTTGAGCTACAGCCGCATCTACATTCTCGGCTCGGTGTTCGTGCTGCTGGTGCTGGGCATGAATCCCTTCATCACCACCCAAGGCTTTGCCAAGACCAGCATGCTCACCACCGTGATCGGTGCCGTGATCAACATCATTCTGGACCCCATCCTCATCTTCGGGTTTGGGCTGGGCGTGCAGGGCGCAGCCATTGCCACGGTGCTCAGTCAGGCCGTGGGCGCGGCGTGGATCCTGCGGTTCCTCACCGGCAAAAAGACGATCCTGCGCCTGCGCAAGGACTATCTGCGCCCGGAAAAGCAGGTCATCCTGCCGGTGCTGGCACTGGGCATCTCCACCTTTGTGATGCTTTCCACCGAGAGTCTGCTCTCCATCAGCTTCAGCTCCAGTCTGGCCCGCTACGGCGGCGACGTGGCTGTGGGTGCCATGACCGTGATCACCAGCGCCTCCCAGCTGTGCACACTGCCCATCCAGGGCGTGTGTCAGGGCGGCCAACCGGTGATGAGCTTCAACTTCGGGGCCGGCAAAAAGCCCCGCGTAAAGGAGGCTTTCCGGTTCCAGCTGACCCTGTGCGGCGCATACACCTGCCTGTTCTGGCTGGCCATGATGCTGGTGCCCGGGGCCGTGGCAGGCATCTTCACCTCCGATTCCGCACTCATTTCCTACACCACCTGGGCCATGCGCATTTACATGGCCGGCATTTTTGCCATGGGCTTCCAGATCGCCTGCCAGCAGAGCTTTATGGCACTGGGGCAGGCGAAGGTCAGCCTGCTGCTGGCCTGCCTGCGCAAGATCATCCTGCTGATCCCGCTCATCTTCATTCTGCCCCACGTCGTGTCCGACCCGGTGTTCGGCGTGTTTCTGGCGGAGCCGGTCAGCGACATTCTGGCGGCCACCATTACTACCATCACCTTCTTTGCCCGGTTCGATAAAATTCTGGATCAGGGTGCGGCGCGGGTGTAACCGCTGCTTCCAGAGCCTGCAAACGTGCTGCGTGCGTTTGCAGGCTCTTTTGTTTTGCCGGGAGATGCTCCCTCCTCCGCTTGCCTGCATTCCGCAGGGCGGTGCCCTTGCCCGCTCCGCCCGAACCCCTGCCCGAAACCTTTTGAAACTGCTGTAAAGTCGTTCTTTTTTGTGTACGGGTTTGACAGACTTTCCGTCTGCTTCCGGTTTTTGTGCAGTTTTGCCCTGTCATTCTACCTCAAATTCTCAGCTGTTTTTGTGCTCGTTTCACAAAATTGCCTACCCCCCCCCCGAAAATTCAGCATTTTGCCTTGACATTCTCCACGGCACAGCACTATACTTGTGCCGTAAAGAGACGCCGGGCATGAAAATGCACGGCTATGTGTTTTTCTGCCCTGAAGTTCCGGGTTTTGCCGGTTTTCGGCATCGTTCCCGGTAACGTTTACGTCTCTGCAAGTTTTTTTGTTTGGAGGGTTTTGCAATGCGGAAAAATGTGAAAAAACAGCTTGCCTTGCGGGTGCTGTCCACAGCGGCTCTGGTGGCCATGGTCTCGTCCATCGCCACAGCGGCGTTTGCGGATACTTACGACCTGAACACGGGCAGTGTGACGGTGGAGACCAAAGCTAACGGCATCACCTATGTGACGCAGAAGGACGATAAACAGGTGGACGGCTTCGCCCGAAACAAGAACAACGAGGTTTTAAACGAGCACCCAGACGATACCGGCGTTACCATTACCAGCGACGGCAAGCAGACTTCAAATACCATCACGGTGGAGACGGCAAAAGATCAGACTACCGATGTGACCCTGGAGAATGTGCACATTGAAGTTAATACCACCGATGCCAAGTCCGGTGCGATCGAAATAAAGGGCGATGGCGACACCAACCTTGAACTGAACGGCGACAACACCGTTCTGGTTAAAAACCGGTGGAGTGATGAACACGCCGCCATCGAAAAAGCGGACGCATACGGCAAGGGCACCCTGACCATCAAGGACGATGTGAACGATAATGGTTCTAAAAAGACCGGTAAAAAGACCGGTACCGATGCGGACACTACCGGCAAGCTGCTGGCAGGCGGCTACCATAATTCTGCCGCCATCGGCGGCGGTAGCGATACATATAACAGGGAATATTCTTTAGCCGACACGTCCAATATTACCATCACCGGCGGTGATATCACTGCCATTGCCGGAAATGATGGCGCTGCTGCCATTGGCGGCGGCTGCAGCGGTACCGGCAAAAACATCCGCATTGAAGGCAATGCCGATGTTAAGGCCGCTTCCCAGGGTGGTGCTGCGATCGGCGGTGGTACCGGCAGTGGAAACAGCGTCACCATTACGGACGATGCCGTTGTTGATGCTTATTCTGCTTTTGCCGCTGCGATTGGAAATGGCGATCAAGTCGGCCGCCCCAACGACCCTACTACTATTACGATCTCCGGAAATGCCACCGTACATGCAGAAACCAGTCAAAGAGACTGCGCCATTGGTACTAGTGGGGATGGCAGCCTTTCTGATCTCACGATCAATATTGAAGAGAATGCCAACGTTACCGCCATCAGTTCCCATGATGTTCCTGCGATTGGAAATGCCGCCTGTCACGATGATACCACAACAACCATCAACATCACCGGCGGCACTGTAAATGCGATCAACTCCTATGGTTCTGATAATCCTTCCTACCCAAATGATGGAACCGGTAACACCAGCCCTGCAATTGGCACTACTATAGATTCTGATTGTGGCGGTACCTGTAACGTCAACATCAACAGCAGCACCGGCGATACCGTTGTCAACGCATACATTTATGGAAAAGGCTCCGGTACTGCGATCGGTTCCACAATTGAAACTACTAGCTATAACCCATACAAGGTCGAATATCAGTATGTCCCTGCTGACAGCGCCAGTTACAAGGCAGACGGTTCCTCCCACTTTGGCGAACGCAACTCTGCCATCGTCAATTGCTATAACAATGGTACTGTCAAAAAAGAAGAAAAACTTGATCTGCCGAGCACAAAAGATGATTCTGCCCTGAATAATATCTCCTCCTATCGCCACGAAATCACCGGCGGCACCCTCACCAAGGTCGTCCACAACCGCAAGTACATGGACGAGAACTCCAACATTGACACCAGCAAGCTGAAGGACGAGGACCTGCACGACTGGAAGCTGGTGGGTGAGGTCGTGCAGCCCACGCTGGAAGAGGACGGCTATGCCGACTACATCTGCTCCATCGACAAGTGCGGGCAGACCAAGCATGTGGTGCTGCCCAAAATCGTGCCGGACACGCCCAGCACCCCGGACACGCCCGACACCCCCAACACGCCCAGCACGCCCGACAAGCCCAGCACCCCGGATGTCCCGTCCACCCCGGAGGTGACCCCGGCAGACCCCGCCGTGACCCCGGACGCCGTGCAGGCTGACGCTGCCCCGGCAGATGCCGCTGTGACCCCTGCGGCTGCCCAGAACGTCGTGCAGAACGCAAAGCCGGAAGCTGCTGCCGTTTCTGCCGCCGCCCTGCCCCAGACCGGTGCAAACTGGCTGGCAGTGGCAGGCAGCGCCCTGAGCGGTCTGTTCCTGCTGGCAGCGGGCTTTGTGCTGGACCGCAAAGGCCGCCGCATGAACTAAAGCCACCCCCGCCTGCCGTGCGGTTCCGCAAGCAGCACGGCAGTTCGATACCCTTTCATAGCAGAACCCCCTCGGGCCCGATGGCCCAAGGGGGTTCTGCTTTTTTTCAGGGTTTCACTTGCCCGCCAGAAGAATGGCCAGCACGGCTTTCTGCACATGCAGGCGGTTCTCGGCTTCGTCAAAGATCTCGTCGGCGTGCTGCTCGAACACGGCGGTGGAGATCTCCTCGCCCCGGTGGGCGGGCAGGCAGTGCAGCACCATGGCGTCGGGCTTGGCGGCTTTCAGCAGCTTGCCGGTGAGCTGGAAGCCCACAAAATCCCGCAGGCGCTGCTCGCTCTCGGCGGTGCCGGGGGCGGCGGTGTTCCACACGGCAGTGGCCACCACATCCGCGTCCCGCACGCCCTCTACGGGGTCGGAGGTGAAGTGGAAAGCGCTGCCGTACTTGTGGGCAAGCATCAGTACGTCGGCGGCGGGGCGGTAGGCCTCCGGGCAGACGCAGGTGACCTGCATCCCGGCCAGCAGGCCGCCCACGATGAGGCTGTTGGCCATGCTGCCGCCGTCGCCCACAAAGCAGAGCTTCCGCCCGGCCAGGGTGCCCCGGCGCTCCCGGATGGTCATCAGGTCGGCCAGCACCTGGCAGGGGTGTGCATAGTCGGTCAGGCCGTTGATCACCGGCACACCGGCCAGCCCGGCAAATTCTTCCAGATCCCGCTGGCGGTAGGTGCGCCAGACCACGCAGTCGTAGTAGCGGCCCAGCACGCGGGCGGTGTCCTTGAGGGGCTCGCCCCGGCCGGCCTGCAGCTCGGACGTGTTCATGTAATTGCCCAGGCCGCCCATCTGGTACACACCCACCTCAAAGCTGGTGCGGGTGCGGGTGGACGCCTTGGAGAACAGCATGGCCACCGTTTTACCGGCCAGCAGGGGGGCGGTGCCGCCCAGTTTCTGCTGTGCCTTGAGCTGGTCGGCCACATCCAGGATGTGGGTCAGCTCGCCGGGGGTCAGATCGCTCATTTTCAGCAGATTTTTCATGCCTGCTCCTTCGGAGCCGTCGGCTCCATTGCACCCAGCACCTCGGCCAGGACCTCCAGTGCCATGTCCACATCGTGGGCGGTGAGGGTGAGCGGGGGCAGCAGGCGCAGGCGGGTCTTGGCGGTAAGCACCAGCAGGCCCTTTTCGCGGCAGGCGGCCAGCACATCGGCGGCGGTCACATCGTAGAACTCGATGCCCACCATCAGGCCGATGCCGGAAATGCTCTTGACATGGGGCAGCTTGGCGATGCCGGCACGCAGCTGCACGGCGCGGTCGTTGACATTGGCCAGGAAGCTGGTGTCCATGCGGTCCACCACCACGTTGGCACCGGCGCAGACCACCGGGTTGCCGCCGAAGGTAGAGCCGTGGGTGCCGGGGCCCATGCCGCCAGCCACTTTTTCGCTCAGCAGCACGGCACCGATGGGCAAACCGCCGCCCAGGCCCTTGGCCAGGGTAACGATATCCGGCTTGAGGTTGTAGTGCTCGCAGCACAGGAAGGTGCCGGTGCGGCCCACGCCGGTCTGCACCTCGTCCACGATGAGCACCAGATCTTTTTCATCGCAGAGCTTGCGCACAGCCTGCACATAGTCGGGGTCCAGCGCCATGACGCCGCCCTCGCCCTGGATGAGTTCCAGCATGACGGCGCAGGTGTTGCGGTCCACCAGCTCCTGCAGCGCCTCGATATCCCCCGCCGGGGCGTACAGGAACCCCTCATTGAAGGGGCCGAAATAGTTGTGGAACACCTCCTGACCGGTGGCGGTCAGGGTGGCGATGGTGCGGCCATGGAAGCTGTTGACCAGCGTGATGACCGTGGTGCGGTCCTTGCCGTAGTGGTCCACGCTGTACTTGCGGGCGGCCTTGATGGCACCCTCGTTGGCCTCGGCACCGGAGTTGCCGAAGAACACTCGGCTCTGTCCGGTGCGCTTGCACAGCTTTTTGGCCAGCTTGCCGCAGGGGGCAGTATAGTACAGGTTGGAGGTGTGCTGCAGCTTGTGGGCCTGGTCGGACACGGCCTCGGCCCAGGCCAGGTCACAGTAGCCCAGGCTGTTGACGCCGATGCCGCTGGTGAAGTCCAGATACTTCTGGCCCTCGGGGCCCTCGGCATACAGGCCGTGGCCCTTTTCCAGCACCACGGGGTTGCGGTTATAGGTGTGCAGGACATACTCGTTGTCCCGCTTGATGACTTTTTCAGAATCCATGTTGGTGTACCTCCTGTCGGGTGGAGTCAGGCTTCCCCCTTGGGGGAAGGCTTTTCATGCTCTTATTATAAGTCCATCTCCGGTTTTCCGCAATGCTTATTCCCGGTGGCTGCGGCGGTAGAAGCGGGTGCCGGAGCCCCGGTCGGAGAACAGCTCCAGCAGGATGGAATGGGGCACGCGGCCGTCGATGATGACCGCCTCGTGCACGCCCTGATAGATGGCATCGGCCATGCCGCCGATCTTGGGGATCATGCCGCCTGCGATGATCCCGGCGGACTTGTAGCCCTCGATCTCGGACACTTCCACCTCGGGGATGAGGGTGCTCTCGTCGTCCTTGTCCCGCAGCAGGCCCGCAATATCGGTCATGGACACCAGCTTTTCGGCCTTGAGGGCAATGGCGATCTGAGCCGCTGCGGTATCGGCGTTGACGTTGTAAGCCTGGCCCAGGTCATCCATGCCGACGGTTGCGATCACCGGGATAAAGCCGCCGTCCAGCAGGCTGGCGATCAGGGTGGCATCCACATGGACGATCTCGCCCACATGGCCCAGCTGGGGGTCCAGCTCGGTGCAGCGCAGCATCTGGCCGTCCATGCCGCACAGGCCGACGCCGCGGCCCCGCAGCTTTGCCACCAGATCCTTATTCACCTTACCGGCCAGCACCTGCTGCACGATCTCCATGGTGGCGTCATCCGTGACGCGCAGACCGTTGGCGAAATGGCTCTCCACGCCCACCTTCTTGAGCATCTCATTGATGGCCGGGCCGCCGCCGTGCACCAGCACCACCCGCACGCCCAGCAGGGTAAGGGTGACCAGATCGTTCATGACGGCGTTCTTGAGTTCTTCGTTGATCATGGCATTGCCGCCGTACTTCACCACCATGGTCTTTCCGTGATATTTCTGGATGTAAGGGGTGGCCTCGGAAAACAGGCGCGCCATTTCTTCATTTTTCATCTGTGTCTGCTCCTATCAGGTGCGGTAATCGCCGTTGATCTTGACGTAATCGTAGGTCAGGTCGCAGCCCCAGGCCTTGGCGCTGGCGTCGCCGGTGCCCATATCCACCTTGACCAGCACGTCGTGTTCAGCCAGCACCTTGGCGGCGTCCTCCTCGCTGTAGGGGTGGTAGGCAGCATTCTCGCACACATACACCTCACCGGCGGCGCTGGACAGCCAGACGCACACCTTGTCGATGGAGAAATCGCCGGGGGTGTAGCCGATGGCGCACAGGATGCGGCCCCAGTTGGCGTCGCGGCCAAAGACCGCAGCCTTGAACAGGTTGGAGCACACCACGCTGCGGCTCACCGCACGGGCAGTTTTCAGGTCGGGAGCGTGGGTCACCTCGCAGGTGATGAGGTGGGTAGCGCCCTCACCGTCACCGGCGTGCTCCGCGCACATGTGCTCTGCAATGGCGGTCAGGGCCGCCACAAAGGCATCATAATCGGCGTTTTCCTCGCAGATCTCCGGATTCCCGGCAAGGCCGGAAGCCATGATGATGAGGGTATCGTTGGTGGAAGTGTCCAGATCCACGCTCATCTGGTTGTAGGTGCCGGGCACCACGGTCTTGAGGGCCTTTTCCAGCAGGACGGGGGACACCGCCGCGTCGGTGGTGTAGAAGGCCAGCATGGTGGCCATGTTGGGGGCGATCATGCCGCTGCCCTTGCCGATGGCACCCACGGTGCACATCTTGCCGCCCAGCTCAAACTGGATGGCGTACTCCTTTTTATGGGTGTCGGTGGTCATGATGGCCGTGGCAGCGTCGGTGCTGCCTTGCTCGGTGGCGGCCAGCTTGGCGGCGGCGGCAGGGATGCCCCGGGCAAACGGGTCGATGACCATGGGCTGGCCGATAACACCGGTGGAAGCGGGCAGAACGTCCATGGCGTCGATGTCCAGTGCCTTGCCCACCAGCTCACAGCATTCCTCGGCCAGCGCCACGCCGTTGGCGGCGCAGGTGTTGGCGTTGCCGCTGTTCACCACGATGGCCTGGGCATAGCCGTCGGCCAGATGGGCGCGATCCACCTTGATGGGTGCGCCGCACACCTTATTGGTGGTGTACACACCAGCGGCGGCACAGCGCACGTCTGCCTTGATGAGTGCCAGATCGTATTTTTCGCTATGGTTTGCGCGGATGCCGCAATGCACGCCAGCCGCTGCAAAACCCTTGGGCGCGCAGATGCCGCCCGCAACTTCTTTGTACTGCATAAAGATTCTCCTTTCCCACAAACAGGTTTCACACAAGCAAGCTCGCCCTCTCAGTCAATGCCTTGCGGCATTGCCAGATTCCCCCTTTTGTCGCTTACGCGACATCTTCCCCCGGCACGGGGGAAGTCTGTCCTCTCAGGGGGAGCTGTCACCGTCAGGTGACTGAGAGGGTTTTCTTTGTTATTCCAACCCCTGGGTCTCCGGCAGGCCCAGCATCAGGTTCATGCACTGGACCGCTGCGCCGGAAGAGCCCTTGCCCAGATTGTCGAACAGGGACACCAGCATCATCTGGTCGCCTGCGGCGTTCACGGTCAGGTACAGTTCCATGCGGTCGGTACCGGCCATGGCGTTGGAGTACAGGCCGTTTTCCGGCAGAGGTTCGTTCAGGGCGTGCACCTTCACGGTGGCGGCATCCTTATAGTAGTCTGCCAGACCGGCGGCCACGGCTTCGGCGGTGGTACCGGCCACGGTCAGGTCCAGCGGCACCAGCACCTGCATGCCGCAGTAGTAATCGCACACCACCGGCACGAACATGGGCGTATGAGCCAGCCCGCTGATCTCCTTCATCTCCGGCAGATGCTTGTGGGCAAGGCCCAGGCCGTAACTCTTGGGCGCATCCAGCTTGCTGTGGGCCGGGCGGTCGGCGCTCTCATACTCGGCGATCATCTTCTTGCCGCCGCCGGAGTAGCCGGAAATGCCGGTGCAGCTGAAGGGATAGTCCTTCGGGGCCAGACCCAGCTCCACCAGCGGGCGGGCGATGCTGATAAAACCGCTGGCATAGCAGCCGGGCACCGCCACACGATCGGAATTCTTGATCTTTTCCTTCTGGCCCTTCAGCTCCGGGAAGCCGTAGTCCCAGGCTGCATCGGTGCGGAAGGCGGTGGAGGTGTCCAGCACCTTCACGTCCGGGCGCAGCAGGGGCATGACCTCTCTGGAAGCTGCATCCGGCAGGCAGAGGAAGGCAAGGTCCGCCGAGTTGATGACCTTTGCCCGCTCGTTCACGTCCTTGCGGCCCTCGGCCGAGATGGACAGCAGCTCGATCTCCGGGCGTGCAGCCAGCCGGTCGGCGATGCGCAGGCCGGTGGTGCCGGAGGAGCCGTCAATGAATACTTTTACGCTCATGCGTTCTTTTCCTCCCAGGCGGTCAGCTGTGCAGCCGCCAGTGCGATCTGGTTCTTCACGCTGGCTTCGCTGGGGCCGCCGTAGCTGGTGCGGCCCTCGCAGCACTTGACCAGATCAATGGCTTCGTAGATATCGCCCTCGAACAGGCCGCTGTAGCCCTTGAACTCGTCCAGGGTCAGTTCCTCCAGCGTCTTGTCCTTGGCAATGCAGTCCGACACCATGCAGCCGGTGAGCTTGTAGGCATCCCGGAAGGGCATGCCCTTCTTGGTGAGGTAGTCGGCGCAGTCGGTGGCGTTGATAAAACCCTTGGCAGCGGCGCGGCGCATGTTGGCCGGGATGGTTTTCATGGTGTCCAGCATGGGGGTCACCGTTTTCAGGCACAGTTCCAGCGTGTCCACGGCGTCAAAGATGGCTTCCTTGTCTTCCTGCATGTCCTTGTTGTAAGCCAGCGGGATGCCCTTCATCATGACCAGCAGGGTGTTCAGGTCGCCGTAGACGCGGCCGGTCTTGCCGCGGATGAGCTCGGTAACATCGGGGTTCTTCTTCTGGGGCATGATGGACGAACCGGTGGTGAACGCGTCGTCCAGCTCAATGAACTTGAACTCCCAGCTGCACCACAGGATAATTTCCTCCGACAGCCGGGACAGGTGCATCATGCAAATGGAGATGGCGTTGGCCAGCTCGATGCAGAAATCCCGGTCGGACACGCCGTCCAGACTGTTGGCGCAGGGGGCTGCAAAACCCAGCTTCTCGGCGGTGAACTGGCGGTCCAGGGGGTAGGTGGTACCGGCCAGTGCGCCGGAGCCCAGCGGGCACTGGGCGTCCATGCGGGCGGTGGCGTCCTCAAAACGCTGCAGGTCCCGCAGCAGCATGGAGGCGTAGGCCATGAGCGCATGGCCGAAGGTGATGGGCTGGGCGCGCTGCAGGTGGGTATAGCCGGGCATGACGGCGGTGGTGTTCTCGCTGGCCTTCCTGCAGATGACCTTGATGAGCTCCACGATGTAGGCCTGCAGAGTGTGGCTGTAGTCCCGCAGGGTCAGGCGGATGTCCAGTGCCACCTGATCGTTGCGGCTGCGGCCGGTGTGCAGGCGCTTGCCGGCATCGCCGATGCGGGCGGTGAGGGTCTGCTCCACAAAGGTGTGCACATCCTCGGCATTGGGGTCGATCTCCAGTTTGCCGGAGGCCAGGTCATCCGCGATGGAGGCCAGACCGTTGAGGATATCCTCACAGTCCTTTTCCGAGATGATGCCCTGCTTGGCCAGCATGGCGGCGTGCACGCCGCTGCCGCGCATATCCTGCGCGATCATGCGCTGGTCGAACCGGATGGAGGAGTTGAAGTCGTTCACGCGGGAGTCCACCGCCTTGGAAAAGCGGCCCTTCCAGAGTTGTTCTGCCATAAAATTAAACTCCTTATAAAAACGGCAAAGCCGCCGCAGGGGAAAACGCTCCTGCGGCGGTGCCGCCGGCAACGATGCCGGTTAACTTTCGTGTGAAAGTGTGAAAACACACGAAAGGGAAGATGTTAAAACTTACTTGACCTCCGGCCAGTTCTTGGACAGCTTTGCGCGCTCCTTGATGGACAGGCCGAACAGGTTGATGAAGCCTGTGGCATCGGCCTGGTTGTAGTCCTCGTCCTCGCCAAAGGAGGCAGTCTGCTCGTCGTACAGGGTGTACGGAGAGGTGACGCCGGCGTTGATCATGTTGCCCTTGTAGAGCTTCAGCTTCACATCGCCGGTCACGGTCTTTTCCAGGCTGTCGGCGAAAGCGTCCAGAGCCTCACGCAGCGGGGTGAACCACTGGCCGTTGTAGACGATGTCGGCGTACTTCTGGGCCAGCTGTGCCTTGAAGTGAGAGCTCTCCTTGTCCAGGGTGATGGTCTCCAGCACGTTGATGGCCTTGTACAGGATGGCACCGCCGGGAGTCTCGTACACGCCACGGCTCTTCATGCCCACCAGACGGTTCTCAACGATGTCCAGCAGGCCGATGCCGTTGGCGCCGCCCAGCTTGTTCAGGTACTCCACCAGCTCCACAGCGCCCATTTCCTTGCCGTCCACGGCGGTGGGGATGCCCTTTTCAAAGTGGATGGTCACATAAGTCGGGGTGTCGGGAGCCTGCTCCGGGCTGACACCCAGCTCCAGGAAGCCGGGCTTGTTGTACTGGGGCTCGTTGGCGGGGCACTCCAGATCCAGACCCTCGTGGCTCAGGTGCCACAGGTTCTTGTCCTTGGAGTAGTTGGTCTCACGGTTGATCTTCAGGGGGATGTGGTGAGCCTCAGCGTAGTCGATCTCTTCGTCACGGCTCTTGATGTCCCACTCACGCCACGGAGCAATGATGGCCATATCGGGGCACAGGGCCTTCAGGGTCAGTTCAAAACGCACCTGGTCGTTGCCCTTGCCGGTGCAGCCGTGGCAGATGGCGTCCGCGCCTTCCTTGATGGCGATGTCGGCCAGAGCCTTGGCGATGCAGGGACGTGCAAAGCTGGTGCCCAGCAGGTAGTCCTCGTACTTGGCGCCGAACTTCAGGGTGGGGAAGATGTAGTTCTCCACAAAGTCCTTCTTCAGGTCCAGCACATACAGCTTGGAAGCGCCGGTCGCCTTGGCCTTCTCTTCCAGACCGTCCAGCTCGGTGCCCTGGCCCACATCACCGGAAACGGCGATGACCTCGCAGTTGTTGTAGTTTTCCTTCAGCCAGGGAATGATGATGGAGGTGTCCAGACCGCCGGAGTATGCCAGAACAACTTTTTTGATGTTTTCCTTTTTCATGATGATTGCTCCTTTATAAAAATACACTTTTGTTCCCTGATGCAAGCATCCCTCTTGCACCCTCTATCTGCGGTTCGCTTTGGATGGTTTTATTATACACCATGCGGCTTTTTCGTCAATGACAAAAACCGCCAAACCTTGGGCGGCTTTGCACGGCGTTTTGGTTCAATTTGCATCTTTATGCAATTTTAAGATAATATATTCGCATATTATGCAATTCGGGTGTATATTCTCATGCAGTCTGCCGGGGGTCCCTGCCGGGCCTTTTGGGCAGGCCGCCCAAAACGCAGACGAGCGCCGCCGGGCAGTGTGCCGGGCGGCGCTCAGGGTAAGTTCCGTTTCAGGGGTCGGTGCCGCCGTCGGCGTGACGGAGAGGGTAAGGCTCCCTCATTGAGGGAGCTGGCAAAGCCGTCAGGCTTTGACGGAAGGAGTTTCTTCCGCACACAAAAAGGGAGCGGCTCCCGTTTTTGGGAGCCGCTCCTTGCGGTCATATCAGGGGTATTTGTTGCACAGGGCCTTAGTACAGGGGCTTCCAGGCCAGAGCCACGATGGACTGGCTGTAAGCGGTGAACTCCAGGCCGTTCTTATCGTAGGTATCCATCCGCACCGGGGTGACGATGATGTCACCAGCCTTGCGGAACCGGCCATCGGCAGTGCACATCTGCACCAGGTAGTACTCCTGTGCCATCTGGCCCTTGGTGGCCTGGGGCAGGGTGAGCTTGCAGGTAACGCCATCCTCCGGGTAGCGGTCGTTGGGCAGCACGCCGATGCTGCTGTTGACCTGCACCGTAAAGTGCTCGGCCTGGATGGGGCTGAAGCCAGCCTTTACCAGGGCAGCATCCAGGGCGGCATTGGCAGCGTCCACGCTGTCAAAACCGGCAGCCTTGGCGTCGGCCTCGGTGGTAGCGGCACGGCTGAACCAAGTATCAATGGTGGGGTCCAGCATGGGGATGACTTCCTGAGCCTGGAGCACGGCACCGCAGACGCCGCAGTGGCTGCCCTCGGTCAGGCCGTCGGTGGTCTCGGTGGGAGCCACAGCGGGGTCGGTCACCGGAGCATGGCCGGTTGCGTCGATGTCCGCCTTTTCGGTGATCTTACCGCACTTCTTGCAGATCTTACCCTTCTGGCCCTTCTCGGTGCAGGTGGGGTTCTTCAGGATCTCGAAATCACCATACTCGTGCTTACCGCAGGTGAGCTGCTTGATCGTGCTGCTGATCAGGTCGGTGACCTGCTTATTCAGGTCATCCACCTTGCCCGTCACGGCATCGTTGACCTTACCGCCGATCTTATCACTGACCCAGTCGCCCAGCTTACCGGGCAGGAACTTGTGCACGGTATCGGACACCTTGTTGTCCGCGATATCGCCGGCGCTTGCACCCAGCTTGCTGACCTGATCCGAGACCAGATTCGTCACGCCGGGCAGCAGGTCGGCCTGCAGGCCGTCCATGATCTTCTCGGTCGGCCAACCGCCATTCACGCGCTTCTGTGCATTGGAGGCTGCATTTTCCGCAATCTTGCGCACCTGGTTCATGAAGGTCGGGTCATTCACCAGCTGGTTCCTGACCTCCGCACGGACTTCCTCCATCGTGGCGGCACCCAGTTTGGTCTTGAGGAGCTTTGCGTAGGTCTCATCCTTCATGAGCTCATCCACGGCCAAGTTCATGGCGTCATTCACCAGAGAACCGGTCAGGGCATTCCATTTTTTATCATTATCTTCATACCCTTCACCCGTCTTACTGGTATCTACAACGTCCTTTACCAGCTGCAGCACCATATCACTGATGACCTGCGTATTGTCCGTTGTCTTTTTCTTGTCATCCGACACACCGATGTTATAGATTGCATCGTACACGGTGTTGTGCAGGATCTGCTTGATGCCCGCCTGCGGGGCCTTGCTGCCCTGTACGTCGCCTGCCAGCTTGTCCACCACATTGGTGATGGTGTCCTGCGACAGGAAGCTGTCGTTCAGGCTGCTCTTCAGGTCGGCCACTGTATCGTCCAGCGGCTTCAGGGCCTCGTTCAGATCCTTCTCGCTGATGGTCACATCGGTACTAAGATTGCCCACACTGATCTTGATACCCGACAGCTCCGACTTCACGGTGCTGGAGATCTGATCCAGCGCATCAAGGGCTTCTTCCTTGGTCTTGGCATTCTTGACGGCTTCCTGTGCATTTGCCAGAGCCTTGTTGATGACTGCATCAACATACTCATCTGCCGTCTTGCCGTCCAGCTTGACGTTGTTCAGGGCCGTCTTGGTTTCCGTATCAACACGCGCATCCTTGTCGGCCACTGTAAACTCTTTGCGTGCGCCATGGCAGTAATCACAGTAGCTCTCGTAGGTAAGGGGCACACCAAAAGCTTCTGCCGTTACCGTGTAGTTTGTATACTTATGCGGCAGGGGGTTGCCGTCGGCACCAAAGTTGGGCAGATCATCGCGGGTATCGGTCGCAGTGCAGCCCTCCCGGGTGCAGTGGGCCGTCTCGGTCTGCTGCTGACAGGCGGGCTTATTGTCGTTCACATACTTGCCCCAGACATGGCCCAGGGCAGGGTGGGCTGCTGCATAGGTCTCGTCAATGTTCTTCTGGTTGCAGCCATCCCGCTTGCACACCTGATACCGCTGGCCGGGGGTGGTGCAGGTGGGGGCTTCAATGACCCACTCTGCACCCTTAAAATCATGGCCCAGGGCAGAGATGGTAAAGGTCTTTGTCTCGGTGCACTGTAGCTTTGTGTATTTACCCTTTTTGCTACACTGAACGGTTTTGGAACCATCCTGCGTACAGGTAGGAGCGGTGTAGGACAGCACCTTGCCGTCAAACGAGCAGTTACCGGTATGGGTCTTTGCCCGAACAGCGGCTTCCTCTACAGCCCACTCCTCATCCAGTTCCGGCAGAGCAGCGGCTTCGTCCTCCTCTGCCACTTCCCGGTCCTCAGACAGTTCCGGCAGGGCAGCGGCTTCGTCCTCCTCTGCCACCTCCCGGTCCTCAGACAGTTCCGGCAGGGCAGCAGCTTCGTCAGCCTCGGTATCGACGTCGGCTTCGTCAGCCTCCGTGTCGGTTTCCTGCTGCTCGGTCTGGGCTGCAGGGGTCTGCACCTCGTCGGCGTCCGCCGCCAGCACGGGAGCCGCCGTGGACAGGGCAAGGCCAACGGCCAGCACCAGAGCGGCCGCACGTCTGCCCAGTTTGTTGATTTTTCTCACGTTCCATCCTCCTTTAATTGTTGCAGGGTGTCAGGCTTTGCCTGCCGCCCCTGAAAACAGACACGTTCACACTTTATGTCTATCACAATTCTAACAAAACTGCAACATAAATCAAGCCAAAAGGCAATATTGCGTCCAGAATTTACAATTTTGGACGGGATTTAACCGGCACTGCCCGCGCCGTGCTCCGCAAAGGGGCGTCCGGCGGCCTGCCACGCCGTGCACAAAAGCTCCTTTTGCGCCTTGGGCAGCTTTTTGAGGGCGGCTTCCCGGCGCAGGGCGGCACAGCGGTCGGCGCAGCGTTCCAGATAGGCAAAGCCCTCGGCCCCGTGGGCGCGGGTGTAGCGCGCGCCCCTGCCGCTGCGGTGGGCCCGCAGGCGGGCGGCGGGGTCGTTGGTCCAGCCGGTGTACAGCTGGCCGCCGGTACAGCGCACCATATACACAAAGGCGGCCTTGGGCCGCGCCGTGCGGTCAGATGCGGCCATTGTTGCGCAGCACCTGACGGCAGGCGGCAATGGCGGTATCCTTGTCCTTGGCCGTGATGAGGAAGCGGCTTGCGTGGCAGAAGCTGATGCCGGGGATGCCGCTCTTCTGCTCGATGACCTCCTGCGGCTGACCGGCCCAGCTCTGGGGGAAGGGCAGCTTGGAGCGCTTGGTCTTGTGGTCGGTGACGCACTGGGCGCTCCACCCGCCGCGCTGGCTGGGGTACACCACAAACAGGGCGTCGGTTTTGTACAGGCCGTTTTTCCACGGCAGATAGCAGGGCAGCACCACGATGCCGTCGCGGGAGTTCCGGTAGGCCTGCTGCACCTTCTCGTCGGCACGGTTCACGGCGTTGGCGGCGGCGATCTGGTGTTCCAGGATCTGCTTTGCCACCGCCACAGCCTGGAAAAAGCAGGCGTCCTGATCCTCCTTGGAGTCCCACACGGGGTTGAAGAAGCCGATGGCGTCACACAGACTGTTCTGCTCGCCGGTGTTGTCGTTCAGATCCAGCGGCTGGATGAAGTTCTCGTCGATGAGCCGGGCCTGCCGCTCACCCACAAGGCCGGGGCCCAGCACCCGCCACAGCAGGCCGAAGGCCGCGTAGGGCACGCCGTTGGCGCGGTACTCCCGCGGCTCCTGATGGTGGTCGAACATGCCAAAGCCGATGTCGTACACGATGCCGTCAAAGTCATCGGGCACGGTAAAGCCGCGGGTGATCTTGATGTCCGGCCGCAGGATCTGCAGCAGCGCCGTGGCAAACACATCGTCGGCGTGGAACTTGCCGGCATGGGTAAAGCCGTTTGCAGGAATTTTCATAGATGATACCTCATTTTTTGTTTTTTCCGGTCCAGTATACCACACTTTGGCGCAGGGGACAACAAAACGGTAACACGAAAAAAAGCAACCTTTCGCAGGCTTGACACCCCTGCGAAAGGTTGCTATAATATCTATAGAAGAGCACCGCAGACAAGCGGTTGGCTCCGTGGTTTAGATTTCAAATGAAACCGTCACCCTGGCCGGTGGCGGTTTCAGCGTTTTACTCTGATCGTAAATGTAAATCCAAACAAATGGAAGGTCAAAGTAATCGGCATAGCTCTCACCTCCTTTCGGAAGTGTGAGCCAACCGCCTGCCGTTGCAATGCAGTGCTCTGCCCGTCGTGTTATCCCAACGGGCAGCCTTAAAATACCATAGTTTCTGACAAAAAGCAACCCGTCTCCGGGGAAACTCCGGAGGCGGGCTGCTTTTTGTCGTTTATGCGGGAATCACTTGCGTGCCTTGCGGGCGGGCTTGGCGGTGGGCTTTGCGGCAGGAGCAGCCGGGGCGGCGTCGGGCTCCCCCAGAGCCAGCACCTGTGCCAGCTCGGCCTGTGCGGCGGCGTTGGTGTCGTCGGTCACGGCCAGCACGTCCGAGTAGAACTGCTCCATCCCCTCGCGGGTGGAGAAGTTCGCCACATACATCTGGTTGCCCATGGCACCGGACAGTGCGTCGGGGATGCGGTCCACCATACGCATGTTGTCCTGATACTTCTGCATGATCTGCTCGTGGCTGTACACAAAGTGTTTGCCGTCGCGGCGGCCGGCAAAGGCACAGTAGAAGTGCTCGCCCACCGGCATGTCGGTACCACCAAAGGCGATCATATCGGCCCAGATTTTGTACACGTTGGTGGAGCGGGCAAAGTTGATCATATCCGGGGTAAAGCCGCCGCAGGGGCGCATGTTGACTTCCAGTGCCACGATCTGGCCCTTTTTGCCCATGCTGGCCTGATCCTCGGTCATGCGGAAGAACTCAAAGTGGACAAAGCGGCTCTTCACCCCAAAGCTCTTGACGGCGGCACGGCCTGCGGCGCGGGTGTCCTCGGGCAGGTCCTTGATGATGTAGTAGATGGAGTTGTCGTCGTTGTTCACGATATCCATGATGGACATGGGGCTGACGTTGCCGGCCTCAAAGATGGGGTTGCCGCTGGCGTCGATGATGGCGTCGTAGCTGTTCACCTCGGCGCGCACGAACTCTTCCATGATGTAGGCAACATCCGGGTGCTCCTTGGCCTTGTAGGCCAGAAAGGCTTCCAGCTCCTTGTCGGTGGAAAGGCGGTGGGTATCGGAAGCGCCCACACCGTTGTCCGGCTTGACCACCACCGGGTAGCCCACTTCCTCCACGAACTTCTTGCAGCCTGCCAGATCGTCCACCATGTGATAGCGGGCGGTGGCGATGCCGGCCTTCTGGTAATACTCCTTCATCTTGCTCTTGTACTTGATGCGGGGCATATCCTCAGTCCGGAAGCCGGACTTGATGTTGAAGTCCGTGCGCAGGGCCGCATCCCGCTCCAGCCAGTATTCGTTGTTGGATTCCAGCCAATCGATGCGGCCATACTTGAAGGCGAAGAACGCCACCGCACGGTAGACTTCGTCGTAGTTCTCCAGACTGCCGACCTTGTAGTATTCGTTCAGGCTGTCCTTCAGCTCCGGCTTCAGCTCATCATAGGGCTGGTCACCGATGCCCAGCACGTTCATGCCGTCGTTTTTCAGCTCCCGGCAGAACTGCCAGTAATTGGTGGGGAAATTGGGGGAGATAAAGATAAAGTTCTGCATAGCTTGATGATTCCTCTTTTATCCTAGAATATAAGGCATATAATATACGACCTGCTGATACCACCAATCCCAGTCGTGCTTGACATCATAGCCCCACAGGTCCACCCAGACAGGGATGCCCTTCTGCTCAAAGATCTGCTTGAGCTGCCGGGTGGTATCGGGCTGCTCCCAAGCGCCCTGACCGCAGCAGATGACCGCTTTCCTGCTGCGGTAGAGGTCCATATAGGGGTGATCGGTGGGGAAGTTGGCCATGTAATCCACAGGGGAGTTCTGGTAGACCACCTCGTCCATGTAATCGCCAAAGCCGTATTTTGCGGTGTAGATGCCGCTGAGGGCCAGACAACCATCGAAAAGATAGGGGAACCGCAGGTAGAGGTTGACGGCATGGGTCGCGCCCAGGCTGCAGCCAAAGGCGATCACGCCGGGGAGGCTGTCCCAGCCGTTGCGCTCCTTGGCGATATACTGGATCTTAGGCACAACTTCCTCCACGATGTAGCGGATCCACTGCTCATAGCGGCGGATCCGCCAGTAGGGGTCGCCGTTGGTGTCGGACCAGGTCTCCTGATCGATGGTGTCGATGGAGATGACCATGATCTGCCCGGATTCGATCCACGGAGCCAGCGTACCGGCCATGTGGAAGTCCTCAAAGTCGAAGAAACGGCCATCCTGACAGGGAATAAAGAGCATGGGGCGGCCCGCATGGCCGTAGACCTTACACTCCATCTCCCGGCCCAGTGCGGGGCTGTAATCCTTGAAGTATTGTGTTTCCATGTAGTTTCCCTCCTCTATATAAAAACCTCTCCGGCGCTCCGCGCCAGCTCGCCTATCAGGAGAGGCGGCATCCCGAAGGGATGACGGAAAGGTTCAGTCTAACTCGTACATCAAAGTATGGAATACGAACGGCAGCTGCTTTTCCCAGCTGGCTTCGCTGTGGGTGCCGCCGGGCACCAGGCGGCTGGTCAGGTAGATGCCCCGGGCCATGATCTTGCTGCACATCTCGGCAAATTCCCTGCGCATTCCCTCGTGGCTGCCCATCTCCTGGGAACCGTAGTCCATGTAGAGCACCGTGCCGGGCTCCAGCTTTGCGCGGCCCACCAGACCGCTGAGCTTTTCAGGAGACACCCAGATCGACGGCGACAGGGCTGCCGCGCGGCTGAAGGTATCGTTATACTGCAGCAGAGCATACAGGCTCATCAGGCCGCCCATGGAACTGCCGCCAATGAACGTGTGCTCCCGGTCCGGCAGGGTGCGGAAATTGCGGTCAATGAAAGGCTTGAACCGGTGGATGAACCAGCTCATGGTCGCCTGCCCCTTGCCGTCAAAGTGGCCATAGGTCGGGTCATCGAAGCGGTAGGGCGAATACTCCACAAGGCGCTCGTTGTTGGGGCCTGCATTGCACTCCACTGCCGCCACGATGAGCGGGGTATCGGTGTAGTCCAGATAATCCGCCACGCCCCAGCTCTTGCCGTAGGTGGCATCCGCATCAAAGAACACATTCTGGCCGTCGAACATATACAGCACCGGATACCGGCGCTCCGGGTCGGCTTCGTACATGGTGGGCAGGTAGACATACACCCGGCGCTGTTCCACACCGTTCACCGCAGGATAGCTGACGCTCCATTTTTTGACCATATTCCAGTTCCCTCTCGTTTCTGTTTTTCTGCACATAGTCTAGCACTGTGCAGGCGGAAAAGCAATCGGGGAACAAAACCATGATACGGCAAACGCCGCCCGGCGGCATTCCCACCCGGCGGCGTTTGCAAAAATTCTGAACAGAGAGAAGCGCGGGAAGGATCAGTACTTCTTCTCAACCGGAACGATCCAGCCCTTGGTATCGGGGATCTTGCCCCACTGCATCCCGGTCATGGTGTCGTACAGCTTCTGGGTCACAGGGCCGATCTTGCCATCGCCAATGTAGGCGTGCTCACCCTTCCAGACCAGCTCCTTGACAGGGGAGACGACTGCGGCGGTACCAGTGCCGAAGACCTCTTCCAGCTTGCCCTCACGGGCGGCCTGCATGATGTCCGCAATGGCCAGCTTGCCCTCGATGACATCATAGCCCCAATCCTTCAGCAGCTCGATGCAGCTGCGGCGGGTAACGCCGGGCAGAACGGTGCCGACGGTTGCAGCGGTGTAGACCTTGCCGTCGATCTTGAACATGATGTTCATGCTGCCGACTTCCTCAACGTACTTCTTCTCGACGCCGTCCAGCCACAGCACCTGAGCGTAGCCCTGCTCCTCAGCCAGCTCGCCGGCCTTGATGGAAGCAGCGTAGTTGCCGCCGCACTTGGTGAAGCCGGTCAGACCGGGAGCGGCACGGATGTACTCGTCTTCGACGTAGATGCGCACGGGGTTGATGCCCTCGGCGTAGTAAGCGCCCGACGGAGCACAGATGATGCAGAAGATGTAGTGCTTGGAAGCGTGGACGCCCAGACCCACATCGTTTGCGAACACGAAGGGACGGATGTACAGGGAAGCGCCGTCAGCGTGAGGCACCCAGTCACGGTCCACATCCACCAGAGCCTCGACGGCCTGGATGTAATCCTCAACAGGGATCTTGGGGATGCACAGACGGTCAGCAGAGTCCTGCATACGCTTTGCGTTGCACTCGGGGCGGAACAGCTGGATGGTGTCATCCGCAGTGCGGTAAGCCTTCATGCCCTCGAAGATCTCCTGTGCATAGTGGAACACGACCGTAGCGGGGTCCAGCGGGAAGGGTGCGTAGGGGACGATGCGGGCGTCATGCCAGCCCTCGCCCTCGGTGTAGTCCATAACGAACATATGGTCGGTGAACTTCTTGCCAAAACCCAGCTTAGACTCGTCCTGCGGCTTTTCCTTCGGGCAGGTAGTACGAGTGATCTTGATGTCCAACATGATAAATTTCCCTCTTTTCTGATCTCACACAGCGCCGCGCGGGCTGCACGCCCTGCGCCAAATATGCCGAATGTTGTTTTCTATTATAATGCCGTGAAACGGATTTGCAAGCAACCGAAAAATGTTTCATCTTTGGGGCAGTCAAGTTGCCACAAATTATGACCTTATCGGTGTTCAAAAGCGGAAAAACATGGTACAATAGAGTATATATGTAGATTTTTCGCCAAAAGGAGCTTGCGTTATGATACAGGGTGTTATTTTTGATATGGACGGGCTGATGTTCGACACCGAGCGCATCTGGAACATCTGCTGGGAGCCGGCACTGGCAAAATTCGGCCTGCCCTGCAAGGATGGCCTCTCGCAGGCTGCCCGCGGCACCACCAAGGCCGGCAGCTGCGATGTGCTGCGGCGCTTCTACGGCGAGGACTGCCCCGCCATGGGCATCGTGGAGGAGCTGTACCGGCTGGCCTATGAAGCCTTCAACAAACCTGTCCCCAAAATGCCCGGCCTCGACGAGCTTCTGGCCTGGCTGGACGGACATCACATCCCCATGGCGGTGGCGTCTTCCAGCCCCATGACCGTCATCGAGGGACATCTGGAACACTGGGGCCTCGGCCATTACTTCAAGGCCGTCATCTCGGGCGAGCACCTGACCCGCTCCAAGCCCGCGCCGGACATCTTCCTGCTGGCGGCGCAGAAACTCGGCACCGAGCCTGCAAAGACGATGGTGCTCGAGGACAGCTACAACGGCGTCCGGGCCGGCGCGGCAGGGGGCTTTGTCACCGTGATGGTCCCCGACCTCTCGCCTGCCACCGACGAGATGCGCAGGATCTATACCTGCGAGTGCGCCTCGCTCCACGAGGTGCGCAGAAAGCTCGAAGGCGGAGAACTATGAGCCGCGGCAGACCCGCACCACTTGTGAAATTTCAACATATCATCTGACGAATATCAATAAACCCCGTCATAACTCGGCTTGATCTCTCAGCCGTTTCCAAACTTGAAGCGCTCTCTGAAATACATTATAATAGTGGGGAAACGACTGATTTCCTGCGCTATGAATGGAGTTTGCATCATGAAGAATGCTCCTTCCCGATTCGGGCATATCATCCAGCTTTTCACCGTTCTTCTCACAGCCATCCTTATCAGCCTGTTTTTCGGTGTCCTCATGCTGGTGGGCAAGATACAGGGTACGGCCCGCGTCGTCAACTACGCCGGCCTCGTGCGCGGCAAGACCCAGCGCATCGTCAAGCTCGAAATTTCCGGCACGCCGGAAGATGATCTCCTCGGCGATGTAGCCTCCTACATCGAAGGCCTCCGCTTCGGCAGCAGCGAGCTGGACCTGGCGCGGCTGGACGACGCGGATTTTCAGACCAAGATGACCGCTCTTTCCGGCGAATTCGACGACCTGAAAAACGAGCTCATCCTTGTCCGTCAGCACGGCTACGCCGAGACGGCCATCATCGCCAAGAGCGAGCATTTCTTCCAGACCTGCGACGAGGCCACCAACCTGGCCGAGGTCTACTCCCAGAAGCGGGCCACGGCCCTCGACTTTCTGGAAAAAGTCGTCCTCGCGGACATCGTGGGGCTGCTGCTTTTGTTCGGTTATCAGATCTTCAAGGCCCTGCGGTACGCGGCCATGAACCGCATTCTGCAGCGCAAAGTCTACCTCGATGAGGCCACCGGCCTGCCCAACAAGAACAAGTGCGAAGAGCTCCTGGACGCACCCGACCCGCCGGACGGGAACACGGCGCTCTGCGTCTTTGACCTCAACAACCTGCGCACCATCAACAATAACCTCGGCCACGACAAGGGCGACGAGTACATCCGCGCCTTTGCCGAACAGCTGCGTCTGGCCGTGCCATCCCAGCACTTCGTGGGCCGCGACGGCGGCGACGAGTTCATCGCTATCCTCTACGGCGTGGACTGGGACGGCGCACAGGATGTGCTGCGCAGCATCCGGGCGCAGACGGCAGAGTATTCCCGCCAGCACCCCGAGATGCCCCTGAGCTATGCGGCAGGCTGCGCCATCGCCAGCGACTTCGAGGGCAGCACCCTGCGGGAGCTGTTCCGCCACGCCGACAAGAATATGTATGTGGACAAAAACCGCGCAAAGCGCGAGGAGGCCGAGGCCCAGAAGCTGCAGGACCAGCAGCTTCTGCAGGGGGTCAATGCCCATGGGTATCAGTTCTCGGACTGCCTCTACTGCGACGCCCTGCTGGACCAGTATCGCGCCCCGCGCACCTCGTCGGGCTTCTTCCTTGCTGACGACGGCAGCTATTCGGGTGCAGTGGAGCAGATCGTGAACGAGTACGCCGTCTCCGCCACCCGCAAGACGATGCGGGAAGCTTTGCAGCTGAGCACGCTGTCTGCTACCCTCAGTGCTGAGCACCCCAAGCAGGAGCTTGAGCTGGATTTTGAGACCGACGGCGTGGCCCAGCGCGGGCGGCTGACCCTCCTGTTCTGCGACGCCGACCTCCATGGGCGGCTGCACCACTTCCTCGTGGGCTTCGAGTATTTCCGGGACAAGAGCACCGCCTTCGACGAGCGCCAGCCCCTGACCCAGTATTACGAGCAGATGAAGCACTCCCTGCTGGAAAACGACAACTATGTGGAGGCCCTCATCGACGCAAACGACGCCCTGTTCACTGTGGACCTGACCCACGGCCAGCTCGAGCAGATCTTCTACCGGACTACCGCGCTGCGGCAGTTCGATCTGCAGATGACGCTGCCCTGCTCCTACGACGACTACTGCGCCCAGCGCCGTCACTTCGTCACTCCTGAGACGCTGGAAAACTACCGCATCGTGGACACGGCGTCAAAACTGCTGGAGCGCTTCCACTCGGGCTTCAAGTACGTGACGGTAGAGTACCGGGAGCAGACCCCCTGCAGCGAGCCGGTCTGGCTCCAGAAGACCGTCCTCATGGCGCAGGATACCGTCTTTGATGCAGCCTCCGGGCGGGAGATGCCGGTCATCCACGGTATCATCCTTTTCCGGGATACCTCCATCTTCCATGCACAGGAGCAGGCCGAGAATCAGCGCCTGCAAGAAGCTTTTGAAGAAGCCGACTCGGCCAGCAGGGCCAAGACCGCCTTCATGAACCGGATGAGCCACGATATCCGCACCCCCATCAACGGCATTCTCGGTATGCTGGACATCCTCCGCTCCAACCGGGACGATGCCCGGAAGGTAGACAGCTGCCTTGATAAAATAGACCTCTCAGCCCACCATCTTCTGGCACTGGTCAACGACGTGCTGGACATGAGCAAACTGGAAGCCGGGCAGATGGTGATGGAACAGGAGCCCTTTGACATCGAGGTGCTGATGCACGGCGTCTCGTCGCTGGTGGAGGCACAGATAGAAAAGGACGGCCTGACCCACCACCGCCACCGGGAAAATATCCAGCACACCGCCCTCGTGGGCAGCTCCCTCAAGCTGCGGCAGATCATGGTGAACCTGTTCAGCAACGCCATCAAGTACAATAAGCCCGGCGGGTCCATCGACACCTATGCCAAAGAGCTATCCTGCGACGGCACCACCGCGTGGTACGAGTTCCGCATCACGGACACCGGCATCGGCATGAGCCGGGATTTCGTGGAGAACCAGCTGTTCAAGCCCTTTATCCAGGAGTCCGCCGACGCCCGCACCCAGTACAGGGGTACCGGCCTCGGGATGTCCATCGTCAAGGATCTGGTCAGCCAGATGGGCGGCAGCATCTCTGCCGAGAGCCAGCTGGGAGAGGGGACTGCCTTCACCTTCCAGCTGCCCTTCCTGCTGGACAAGAACGCCGCCGCAAAGCCCCAGCCCAAGCCCACCGACAACGGGCGGCTGGACAGGATGCACATCCTGCTGGTGGAGGACAACGACATCAACATGGAAGTGGCCGAGTTCCAACTCACCAGTCAGGGCGCAACGGTGGATAAGGCATGGGACGGCAGGGAAGCCGTGGAGCGCTTTGCCGCCAGTGCGCCGGGCGGGTATCAGGCCATCCTCATGGATGTGATGATGCCGGTGATGGACGGCCTCGAGGCGTCCCGGGCCATCCGCGCCCTCGACCGGCCCGACGCCGCCACCGTTCCCATCCTCGCCATGACGGCACAGGCCTCCGACGAGTGCGCTCAGTCCTGCCACCAGGTCGGTATGAATGGCCGTCTCGTCAAGCCTCTGGACGCCAAAAAGCTGGCACAGAGCATCCGGGAGGCTGTACAAAACAAGCAGTAAAGGAGACGTTCTCATGAAAATCGCAGTCCCATTCGAAGACGGTCAGGTGTTCCAGCACTTTGGCCGCTCCGCACAGTTCAAGTTCTATGAGGCCGAAAACGGCCAGCTCCTGCGCACCGAGGTCATCCCGACGAATGGTCAGGGCCACGGCGCACTGGCCGGCTTTCTCGTACAGCATGGCGCAGACGTCCTGCTCTGCGGCGGCATCGGCACCGGGGCGCAGGTGGCTCTGATGCAGGCCGGCATCCAGCTGTTCGGCGGCCTTTCCGGCGATGCAGACGCCGCTGTGGCCGACTACCTGGCCGGGAAGCTGGTCTTCGACCCGGACATCCACTGCACCCACCACGACCACGACGAAGGCCACAGCTGCGGCTCCCACTGCGGGGGCGGGTGCCACTGATATTCCCGATACGCCATCAGCTTAACCAGTGGTAAATCTTCCGGACGCAAAAGACCGCCTCCGTTTTTTGAACGGAAGCGGTCTTTTCGTTGCGGAGATCAGTTGAGATAATCGCCCACAGGCGCAGCGTTGTACTGCTTGATGATTTTTACGATGATGGAACCGTCCGGCTGCTCGGTCTGTTCCACGATCTTATACTTTGTATGGTTGCGCTCCATGTTTTTCTTGTAAGTCTCGACCTCTTCCTTGACCTGTTTGACGGCATAAAGGTGCTCCAGACCGTCCTTCAGCGTAAAGTGCAGGGTCTGGCAGATGCAGGCAGATTTTACTCGTTTCATATTCTTCTCTCCAATCCAAAAGAAGTTTTATAGCTGCAAATCACAGCATTGCAGCGTCCTTTTTTATTATGAAAGCCCTGCAAGAATAAAACAAAAAATCCGAACCCTTCTCCTATCGAGAAAAGGTTCGGATTTTCATAGTTTGGTGCGATGGAAGGGACTCGAACCCCCGGCCTACTGATTCGTAGCGCACGCCGGGCGATTCCCTCAATTTTTGGAAGTTACGTTTTAACGTCATTTCTTTGCGATACCTCGCAGATTTTGAGCTTGGAGTTTCTGCACCCTTTGTCCGATTTTGCAGCGATTTGCACCCTTTGCACGTTTTGAAACCGTGCAAAAACCGTGCAGAAACCGTGCACTTACTCTCAGACAAATGAAAAATCGATTTATCCGACAACGACTTGACGGCATTGGTTCGAGTGACCATACACCAAAAATCAAGTCTTGGAGGATACTATTATGACAAAATTGCTTTCCTGCCGCTACAATATGGACACCAACCGGGTAGAAGCCCGGTTCGCAGATGGCACTACTCTTGCCATCGACTGCATCGCCGTCGAGGATGAGTACGGCCATACCCCAGCGCAGCGGGCAGAACTGGACTGGCTGCTCTATAATAAGCCCTTGGAGTATGCCCAGATGGTGCTGAGAGGGGCGATGGGGCACTACCTGTCGCTGGGGTGTGACCACGGCAGGCTGGAGGACTGAGCCGCAGAAAACGCGCGGCAAAATCGCTAATCGCGCAACGCGCGTTTCTCAGCGTAAATTCAGCGCAAACCATACCAAGTCAGCGTATTTTCAGCGTAAATCCCGGAAAGTCAGCGTAAAATCAGCGCAAATTCAAGAAGTCAGCGTAAATAACCATTTACCATATATAATGATGCCCGCCCACTGTGACTTTTCCACAGTGGGCGGGCATTCTGCGTTTTCAGATGGACTGGAATCCCTTGCCGATGATCTCGCTGGAGTTAACAATGGTCAGAAAGGCCGCCGGGTCCTCCCGGCGCAGGAAATCCCGCAGCAGCCCTGCCTGCCGCCGGGTCAGCGCCACCATGATCATGGTGCGGGGCTCGCCGGTGTACACGCCGGTGGCGTTCTGCTGGGTGGCCGTGCGTCCCAGTGTTTCCGTAACGAAATGCCGGATGGGCTCCGGCCTTGTGGTAATAACGGTACACACCTTGCGGAGGTTCAGGCTCTCGATGGCGGTATCCACGATGGTGCTGCGCCCGATGAGTCCCAGCACGCAGTACATCCCGGTCTGCGGGCCGTAGAGGTAAGCCGCAAACAGCACCGTGCCGATATCGCTGAGCAGCAGAGCCCTGCCGATCTCCACCTTGATGTACTTATGTAAGATCATCGCCACGATCTCGGTTCCGCCGGTGGATGCCCCGATGTTGAACACAATGCCGCTGGCAATGGCAGGTAGCGCCACCGCAAAGCACAGCTCCAGCAGAGTGTCATCCGTCAAAGGCTGCGACACGGGAAACAGCTTTTCGCACATACTGGAATAAAAGCTGAGCATGAAGGAGGAGTACAGTGTCCAACCCATGGTCTTTATGCCCAGAAAGACGCAGCCCAGCACATCCAGCACCGCATTGGTGATCCACATAAAGGTGCTGACGCTCAGAGCCGGAAAGCAGGTGGCCAGAACGATGGAAAGACCGGTGGTGCCGCCAAATACAAAGTGGTTGGGCGCACAGTAAAAGTTCAGTGCTACTGCATAGATGATAAGTCCCAGATTCAGCAGCAGAAAAAAGCGTGCGCCGCTCCACAGCTGTGCTGGGGTCAGGTTTTTGCGCAGACCGTTCTTGATTGCTTCCATCTCAGTCCAGATGCTCCTTTACATCCATCAGCCGGGTGATGATGCAGTCTGCGGCGGACTGGTCCAGCGGCTCGCCGTGGCGGGGCTTCAGTGCCAGCACCTTCAGGCCTGCCGCCTTTGCGGAGGCAATGCCTGTGGGAGAATCCTCCACCGCAATGGCCTTGTCTGCCGTCAGCCCCAGTGCCTTCAGCGCCTTGAGATAGATGTCCGGCGCAGGCTTATGGGCGGCGCAGTCCTCGCCGCTGAAGGCGAAATCCACCATCGCTTTCAGACCGCCCTCCGTGAGCATCTTCATGATGTCCGGTGCTGCGCTGGAGGACGCCACCGCCACCTTCAGCCCCCGGCTGCGCAGCGCATTCATCAGCGGCTCTGCCTGCGGGTCGGTAAGCTTGCCGTAAGGGGTGGGGCGAGCCTTACGGTATTCCCGATAAGCCATCAGCATCTCCTGACGGCGCACAGGGTCGTTGGGGACAATAGCTTCCCAGATGGCTTTTTCGTTGGAGCCGATGAAGTTGCCCTCCGGGATGGGGATGCCGTTTTCCAGCAGAAAGTTTTTACGGCGGTTCTCGTAGTAATATTCCGTATCCGCCAGCACCCCATCCATATCAAAAATCACTGCTTCAATCATTCTTCATTTCCCTCTTCATCAAAAAAGGGGAGGGGCAAGCCCCTCCCCCAAGCATGGGTCTATTGATCCCAGTCGATCGCTTAGTACTCCAGCTTCCACATATAGCGGCGCAGGGTCAGCGGATGCTGACGGACGTAGGACAGCTCCTCAGCATAGACGCGGAACACGGCGGTGTGCATCAGCGGGTTGAAGTAGGTGATGACGCTGCTGTCCACAGCATTGCCCAGACCGTAATCCTTTGCATCCACAACGGTGGTCAGAGCATCGAAGCGGTGCAGGAAGGTCAGTGCGCGGGCATCCACGGGACGGGTCTTGCCGTCGTTCATCAGCAGGATGAAGGGCACGTCCTTGTCAACGATCTCGAAGGGGCCGTGGAAGAACTCGCCGCTGTGGAAGGAGCCGGAGTTGACCCACTGCATCTCCATCATCAGGCAGATGGAGGTGGAGTAAGCGACCTCCATGGAAGCGCCGCTGGACATGACGTAGACGACGGGAGCGTCCTTGTACTTCTCAGCGAACTCCTTGGCAGACTTGCGGGCAGAGTTGGCAGCGTTCTCGGCAGCCTCGAACACGTTGGTCAGGCCCTCGATCATCTTGTCGTACTTGTCGAAGCCTTCCACCTGCTGCAGGATCTCCACAGCCAGTGCCAGAACGTAGCCCATCTTTTCCAGCTTGGCGGCGTAGTTTGCCTCAAAGCCGTGGACGATGGTGTAGTCAGCTTCCTTGGTCAGGGCAGAACCGGCAGCGTGGGTAACGCTGACAACGGTTGCACCGGCGGCCTTTGCCACGCTGTTGGCCTTGACGGTCTCAGGGGTGCTGCCGCCCAGAGAAGCGGTGATGACCACGGTGGTGTCACCCAGCCAATCGGGGGTATCGTAGTTGAACTCGTTGGCGGTGTAGTGTGCTACACGCAGCTTCTTGCTGCAGTTTGCCAGGAAGTACTTTGCGGGGTACAGCTCTGCCTTGGAAGCGCCGCAGCCAACAAAGGCCACGTTCTCCACGTTGTGCTTTGCCACGATGTCTGCCACGATGGACTTGACGTTTGCCAGATCGATGTTATACATAATGCAATCCTCCAAATTATTTTTCTTTTTGTTCTGATGAATCACAAATTACAGGCGTACGGATATCTATGTAAGCCGGAAACCCGGTTACACCAACAGACCAAGGGCGTTGATGGCAACACCGCCCACGATGCAGATGACCAGCAGCCAGCCGGTCTTGACCTTTTTGCGGATCAGGGTGTACATCAGCATCACGATGCCAAGGTTCAGAAGATTCGGCAGAATGCTGTTCAGCACATCCTGCAGCACCAGACCGGTGCTTGCGAAGGTGATGGGAGTGGTCAGACCCACCATGCTTGCCACCATGGCACCGATGACCATCAGGCCTACGATGCCGCAGACGTACATCAGCTTGTCCATCATGCCGCCGTTGAGCTTGGTCAGGTACTTGCTGCCCATGGTATAGCCCAGCTTACCGGCAAACCATGTGACCAGCACAGCGGGGACGATGGAGAGGATCATGGCCAGAATGGGGCCCAGAACGTTACCCTGCTGTGCCAGAGAGATGCCCAGACCAAAAGCGATCAGACGGACAGTGCCCTGAAAGAAAGAGTCGCCCACACCGGACAGGGGGCCCATCAGCGAGGTCTTGACGGCGTTGATGGTCTCCGGGTTGAAGTTCTCACGGTCGGCGGCGTACTGCTCCTCCATGGAAGCAGCCAGACCCAGCGTAAAGGCACTGGTCTGCGGAGTGCAGTTGTAGAACGCCATCTCGCGCTCGTAGGCTTCCTTTTTGTGCGCCAGCTGCTCGGGGTCGTTCTCGTCGGGGTACAGCTCGTCCAGCGTGGGAGCAATGCCGTACAAAAAGCCCATGTTCATCTGACGTTCGTAGTTCCAGGAGGCCTGAATGTTCAGGGAGCGCCACATGAACTGGAAGTATTTCTTGAAGTCGCTGCGCTTTGCAGTCTTGGTTGCGTTGCTCATTTCAGCTTCCTCCTATCAAAGATCGTCGTCATCTTCCAGCGGGTCGTAGTCCGGGTTGGCAGCAGCTGCACCGGCAGCGGCTGCGGCAGGTGCGCCCTTTCCATACTTCAGACCGGTCAGGATCACAGCCAGAATTGCGGCGAAGATGGCCACAGCGGTGATATCCAGACCCAGATAGCCCACAAAGAAGAAGCCCAGCAGGAAGTAGACGGTCAGGTCGCGGTTGAGCATGGTGGACAGCAGCAGGGCAATACCGTAAGCGGTAAGGAACTTACTGCCGAGGTTCAGGCCATCGGTCAGCCATGCGGGGATGAAAGCAACGATCTTCTGCACCAGATCCGTGCCGAAGTAGACGGACAGGAAGATGGGGATGAAGTACATCAGGCTGTACAGCACTGTGCCCCAGACGATGTGCATGCTCCATGCCTTGCGGAACTTGCCTTCTGCAATGGCGTGGTCGGCAACGTGGGTCAGGTTGGACAGGATGGTGCGCATCAGCACGCCCAGCATCTGGCCCAGAACAGCGATGGGGATGGCCAGCGCCAGTGCAGTCTCGGCAGAAGCATCGGTCAGGATGGCAAAAGCTGCGCAGATGATGGCAGCCATGTTCATGTCCGGGGGTGCTGCTGCGCCGATGTTCACGATGCCAAGGCTCATCAGCTCGATGGATGCGCCAAGGGTCAGGCCAGTCTGCAGATCACCCAGCAGCGCACCGACGATGGTGCAGGTGATAAGCGGACGCTCGAAGTTCATGCGGCCCAGAATGCGCGAGTCCAGAATACAGAACACGCCAACCAGACCCAGAAGCAGTGCGGTAACAAACATGGGTCAATTCCTCCTTCTTATCTCCTTACGATCAGATGTGATCGATGGGTACTACCTTAAAGGTGGGGGTCTGCTGGCTGTAGATCTTAATGCCCATATCCAGCAGCTTCTGGGTGTCGGCCTGCTCCTCCGGGGTCAGGAATACCGACTGGTCAAAGGCCACGGAGCCGGGCTTATTTGCCACAGCACCGTAGTTGATCTCTTTGATCTTGGGGTATGCCTGGCAGAACTTGAGCAGCGCAGCGGTGTTGCCGAAGATCATCATGATCTTCTCGTCCAGCTGCTCCACCTTGGGCATCTTGGCGATGGCTTTGTCCACCGTGAAGATGTTCACCCGGACACCGGCGGGCTTGCTCAGCAGCAGGGCGGACTTTTTCATCTCGTCGTTGGCGGCGTCATCGTCCACCACGATGATGCGCTGTGCGCCCACATGGCCGGTCCACGAGAACACCACCTGACCGTGCAGCAGGCGGTAGTCCAGACGTACTAATTTGATCATAGGTCATCCTCCTCATCTTGGGCTGCGTTTTTCAGCAGCAGGTTGCAATCAATGATCTGCGCCTTGGCATCTGCAATGCACTCGGCCAGTTCGTCCTGTGTCAGGGCTTCGTCGTTGGAAGCAAGGGTCAGCACCAGAGAAGCGTTCATGCCACAGATCAGGTGCACCGCCGGATACTCCGGCAACAGGGTCAGCATCTCGTTGTTCACGCTGCCGCCCATCACATCGGTCACGATGTACACAGCATCCTCTGCCGCAAAGCCATCCAGCAGCCGGCGTGCCGCCACCGTGATAGGCTCGGTCTCATCCCGCAGGGTAGCAAGGGCATAAAGGTTCGGCAGCTCGCCAAGGATCATCTGCACGGTGTCCTTCATTCCGGCAGACAGCCCTCCGTGCGAAGCAAGAATGATTCGGTTCATACGCACCCACGACCTTTCTTGTGTTTTCTTCATCTCTTCGGCGTCTGTATCGTTCTATTCGTTATAGACGTCATAATCGTCATGTACATATTACCACATTTCACACAGACGTCAAGAGGTTTTGTCAAAATAATCTCAGCTTTGGTAACGTGCACAAAGCTGCGCCGTCATATTTTTGCAGTTTCACCAATAACCTTCCGTAGAACGACAAAAAGAGCGCCTCTTCCGCATGGAAGAGACGCTCTTTTTGAGAGAATTGATCTGCGCTTAAAACTCAAACATATACCGGCTTCCAATGTAATACTGCCGCCCGATGCACAGCGGGTGGTCATATTGGTCATGGAAGTAGGCGTTCAGATACAGCAGCGGCTCGCCCAGCGAAAGATTGAGCAGCTGTGCCTGTTCTGCTGTGGCGCGAACTGCCTCTATACGCTGACGGCCGGCCGTCGCAGGACGCAGCCCGGAGATGCGCTCAATGGCGTCAAACATGGAAACATCATTGAGGTTCTCGCTCATCAGGTTCTTATAAGGCTCGTAGGGCAGGAACAGGTTCTCCAGAAATATCGGCTGACCATCGGCGGTGCGCAGACGCTGGATGTAGATGAGCAGTGCATCCGAACCCACATGGAAGAAGGCTTCTTCATCCTTACGCACCGGCACGATCTGACGGTTCAGCAGCCGGGCACCAGGCACCATGCCGTTTTCTTTGCAGATCTCCGTAAAGCTGGCAGCACCTTTGCCGCTGGTAAACTTGCGATGGATGCGGGGCTTGCTGACAAAGGTGCCCCGCCCCTGCATTTTGACCAGATACCCTTCGGCGCACAGTTCTTCCACGGCACGGCGCACCGTGATGCGGCTGACCGAGTACTCCGCACTCAGCTCCGGCTCCGGGGGGATCTTCTCATTGGTTTTGTATTTGCCGCTCTCGATCGCGGCACGAATGTCATCCTTTACCTGCTGGTAAAGTGGGACGACAGCACTATCATTGATTGCCATGAAACACCTCACCCTCAAATTGGGTATATCGTTATAAACATTATATTCATCTCATGGCTATGATAGTGCATATTCCGCGAATTGTCAAGTAAAACCTGCGAGCTGTTTTTAGTGCGAGGTGACAAATGCACCCCGTTCTGCGCAGGGCACCCCATTTTCCAGTGCCCTGCCGGGAAGAATCCAAAGAGCGGCGGAACGCTCGTTGGCACACGACTTTGCTTGCAAAGTCTAGTGTGTTACACCTTGGTTCCGGCTGACGCGGAAAAGGGGCTGCGAGAGGCTTCGGCAAGCACCTGTTCTGCGGCAGAAGGATGCGCGGATGGGCGTGGCAGTTGACGGTCTTTGCCCACCCAGCGCAGGCTTGCAGAGGAACCAATGGTGTACGTTCTCCCGTCCTGCCGCAGCAGCGTTTCTCCTATGAGATGCAGGGCAAATGATCAGCGTCTGTGCTTGCCCCGCATCCCGGCCTTTGTGCGGTGCTTCAACATGGAGGATTTGTTGAACACCCGCAGCAGGGTCATCTGTTCTTCTTTCGTCAGCTTGGAATAGTCGATGCCGATCTGTCCCATC
>OOCR01000157.1_pt1 | contig 68862 bp, 52 predicted proteins | sample 1671491 | NCBI WGS metagenome assembly OOCR01 (sample SAMN06348162, study PRJEB24527) | human gut metagenome | biome: human gut; feature: ankylosing spondylitis patient; material: feces | host: Homo sapiens | place: China | collected 2015-10
CCCGCCGTGAACGGCGGGGCTTTACGGCACGTCGGGTAAAGGTTCCGCAACGGTAGGACACGCGGTTGGTTGCCTTTTCGGATAGGCTATGGAACGAGAGGCTTCGACCGAACCCTTACGGACCTCTTTTTCCCGCAACGCTTTTCTTTCACTCTCATGTCCGAGCTTACCCGAAACGCCACGCTCGCCGCCTACGAGGCGAACGCATCGACCTACTGCGCGCGGTACGAGGCGCTCGGGACGACCGCGACCGAGAGCCGTCCGCCCGAAGCCCTCGAAACCCTCTACCGACGGTGGGTCCTTCCCGGAACGAACGTTTTGGAGCTCGGTTGCGGCTCGGGACGGGACGCGCGCTTCATGGCGCGCTTGGGTGCCGACGTTACGGCTACGGACGGGTCGGAGGCGATGCTTGCCGAGGCGAAGCGCCTCGCGGGAACGGACGCGACGAATTGCACCGGCTCTACAAGCAACACGACCGGCACGAGCGCTACGACTCCGCCCGGGAGCCTCCGTTTCGTTCGTCTCGTGCTTCCGCCTTCCGAGGGCCTGCGCGTCGACCCGGCCGCGGCCCTTCGGGCCTTGGGCGCGACGAAGCCCTTCGACGTCGTCACTTCGTCGGGCGTTCTTCAGCACCTCGACGCGTCGGAACTCTACGAGACGGCGGCCTTCATCGCGTCGGTCACGGGCGAAAAAGGGATCGTGCTCGTCAGCGTCCCGACGGAGCATCCCGGGGACGGATCTTCCACCGGGCGGTTTTACTCCGACTTTCCCGCCGCACACTACACGTCGCTTTTCGAGCGTCTCGGGTTTTCGCTCGTGGCGCTGTCCGACCCGATCGAAGCGGGCCCGAAAGCAACGCCCGCCCTCTGGCGCACGATGGTATTTCTGCGCGAGACGGGACGCGTTCGGGCGGGAACGAGCCTTTTCGGGATCGTCGAACAGGATTCGAAGACGGCCACCTACAAGTTCGCACTTTTGAAAACCCTGTGCGACCTCAACATCCGCTCCTCGGGCGGCGTTCGATTTTTGTCGGACGCGGAGATGCGCCGAATTGCGGGGAGCACGAAGAGCACCGCGTCGGATGCGACGCTTCGGATCCTCGCCGACCCGCGCGTCGCCGTTCCCTTTTACGGGATCGTCGAACTCTGGATCGAAAACTACTGGCGACTCTATGCGCCGGAAGTCGTCGGAGCGCCGGGAAATTCCGACGACGAAATTCTCAAGGCCGCACCGCGCCAGGTGGGCGGAAACCGGCGGCCGGGCTTTGTCGAGCCCCTTTTCGGCTTGATTCGAGCCTATTCGGGCGACCTCTGGCGCCTGAAGCGCGACCTCTATTCGGGAGCATGGACGGACGCCGCCCTCCTGCCGCTTCAAAGAACGGACCCCGCCGAACACGACCGACGCGTTCGCCTTCGGGCCGACTACGCGAAACTCGTCACGACCGTCGCGCACACCGTCAAAGAAGGGCCCGTTCGTTACGCGGGAAATTCCCTTTCCGAAAAGCTCCTCACCGTGCTCTCGGACGCAAACCGTCTCTTTTCCGTTCGTCCGTACGAGAACGTTGCAAACGCGCGGAAGGGCCGTGCGACAAAGCCCGCAACGCCCGAAGACTTTCGCCTTCGGTGCGGGGAGCTGGTATTTCCCGCCGACCTCTGGCGGGAACTCACGGCGGTCGCGCCGTGGCTCACCGACTCGGTGGCGCTCGGCTGGGCGAAGCTCTCGCATCGCTTTTCGGAACTGTCGGGGTCGACGCACACGAGCGCCGCGATTCTCGAGCGGCTCATTCCCGAGCCCGACCAACGCAGCACGGCGCTTGCGCGTACGGTGTACCTCGAACGCATCCGAAGCGAAGGGCTCGTCTGCGTCTGGTCCGAGCTCCCGCTCACCGATCGGACGCTCGACGTCGACCATGTGATCCCCTGGGCGAAGAGCCGCTCGAACGACCTCTGGAACCTGCTCCCCGCAGAGAGTTCCGTCAACCGCGGCAAAAGCGATCGATTGCCGAGCGCGGCGCTTCTCTACGAGCGCAGAAACCGCGTTTTCGAAGACTGGACGCTCCTTGCCGACCGGTACGAAGCGCTCTTTTTCGCCCAGGCGGCTTCGGCCTTCCCGGCGGCGGGCCTTTCGGCCGTGCGCGAGCCGCGCTGGACGACAAAGCTCTTCGACGCGCTTCTGGAAGCGACCGACACCGTCGCTCTCCAGTACCATGCCGATCGGTGGCGTCCGAGCACGCCGATTTCGTGAGGCTCCGGATCGAACTCGACGCCTTAATAAGAGCGGCGTGAACCCGACCTCGGTTTTCGTTTCGCACCCTCCATCGATTTTCCATACCTCATTCGATCGACATGACTTGGACCGACCACACAAAGCGCGCGGCGCTTTTCTTTTTTCTATCGATCGTCGCACTTTCCGTCGTGCGGCTCGTCTTTTTCGGCACCTACCGACCCGAAACGCTCGCCTGGACGGACGCGATCCCGGGGCTTGTCACGGGTCTGCGGGTGGACCTCAAATGGCTCGCCATCGCACTTTTGCCCGCCTGGGTGCTTCTGATCGTCGGCATTCGCGTTGCGGCGCTCCGTCGTGCAGCAGCCGTCGCAGGTGTTGCGGGCTATGCCGTCACGGCACTTCTTGACGTCGTCAACTTCGGCTACTACGGCTTTTATGCGACGCCCGTCAACGCCGTCGTCTTCGGGCTCTTTCAAGATGACACGAAGGCCATCTTCGCCACACTGCTCGAAGACTGGCCGGTATTCGAGTACCTCGCGGCCGCCATGTTGCTTGTGACACTGCCGCCCGTTCTGGCCGATCGGATCGTGCGCGGGAGTACCTCGTCTTCGAACGAAAAGCGATCGCGCGTCGTCGTGACGGCCGTTGCCGGAACGCTTCTTCTCGCCGTCGCCGTGCGCGGAAGCCTGGGGACCTTTCCTTTGCGTCAGCAGGATTTTTCCGTGTCGCCTCATCCTTTCGTGAACGCCACGGTCCCGAACGGTCCGGCCGCACTTCATACGGCCTTTAAGGAATTTCGGATGCTCGCCGCCGTGCGGCCCGACGGGGACCCCCTCGAAGGGCTTGCCGGGCTCGGCTTTCCGACGAGCGAAAGCGCTCGCGACGCTCTGCGCGTTGCCGGAGAAACAGCCGGAATCGAAGGCGAAATCGCGCCACCGTATCTAACTGATAAACTTAGGTTTACCTCCTCCACCAAGCCGGCATCTTCTGACGCGCCGCAACTTCTGAAGCGCGCTCACGTCGTTTTCGCGCTCATGGAATCGATGGGCCGCGAACAGTTCGAAACGCACGGAGCGGGCAACGACCAACTCGGTCTCCTCGAGCCCGAACTCCGCGACGCACTCCTCTTTCGAAAAGGCATCTGCATCGGTTCGGGAACGTTCCCGGCCCTTGAAGGGATTCTTTTCGACACGCCTCTGACGCCCCTCACCCAGACCGTCTACGGTCGCAAGCCGCTCTCCGTCTCGCGAATTCGCGCCTACCGCGATGCGGGCTACCGCACGATTTTCCTCACCTCGGGCCCCGAAGGCTGGCGCTCGATCGCGGAAACGTTTCCCATTCAGGGTTTCGACGCCGTCTACGGCGCGGCCGCTTTGAGCACGCGCTATCCGCAGGCCGAATCGGGCACCTGGGGTGTCGGCGACGAGTGGATGTTCCGCTACGCGTTGGAACTTCTCGACGAAGCGGACCGCAAAGGCGAAAAACTTTTTCTCGTTCTTCTTTCGACCACGAACCATCCGCCGCACCGCGTCCCCGACGGCGCCGAAGTGCCGCCCGTCGATCCCGCGCGACTTCCCGTCTACGTGCGGCAAAAGTCGCCCGAAGACACGCGCGCGATGCAGCAAACCTATCGGTACGCCGCGAACGCCCTCGGACGGTTCGTGCGCGATCTGCGCATGTCGGGACAACTTGCGCACACGGTGGTGGCGGCAACGGGCGACCACAACGCGCGTTTTACGTACGACCCCGACGGCTATTGGCTTCGCCAGATGGGTGTCCCCCTCATCTTCTGGATTCCCGAAAGCGTCCTTTCCGCCGAAGCGCGCCGATCGGTCGAGACAGACCGCCCGGTCGGACACCGCGACATTTTCCCGACCTTGAACGCGCTGATTCTCGGAAAAACACCCGCCGACTTCGAGGGACGCGATCTCTTGGCACCGAAGACGCTCGACCTCGCGGACTCCTTTTTCGGACCCACGAGCCACGGGCTTGCGGTCGGCACGTGGGGCGCGGCAATTCTCAACGCGGACGGTACGTACGAGTGCTTCCGTCCGAATCCCGACCGCCCCGAACAACTCGTGCGCGTTTCACCCTGCACGCCCCTCATGGACCGCATGGCCCGCGCCGCACAAGCCAAACACGGTTTGACCGACATGACCGTACGCGAAAGCGTACGAGCCACCCGGACGCCCGAAAGGCAACCGTAATCCGCCGAGCGCCCCCAACGACCGCAACCCGCACGACGGTTGCGGTCCTATCGGGCGACCGAACACCGCGTCGGGTCGCCCGATTTTTCTTCGCCCCTACGGGCCGAAGCCCTCTCCCGCCCGAGCGCCGACTCTTGCCCGATCCGACCGAATCCGACAGTCAAAACTGTTTACCCAACTTGAAAATCGAGTCGCATTGGATGAAAGCTCCTACGTTGCCACGGTACGACTATTTTTCCCATTGAAATTGAGAATGATTATCGGTAACATGCGCATTATCGATGCATCACGCATACAACAAGAAGCGTTGCGGCATCGACCGTTTTCATCTTTGTTTTTGGTACGTACGCATCCCCGGGAGATACGACATGCCCGCCTCTTCATCCGACCTTTCGCGTCGCCCCCGTCCGCTGACGGAGTCTCCTCTTCGGCAGACCGTGACGGTCGTGCGCGTGAAGCTTCCCGAAGGCGAGACCGCCCGTTTGCTTGAGCTCGGTCTTCGCGTGGGAGGCCCCGTAACGCCGCTCGAAGGCAGCGACGAAGGCCCTCTGATGCTCGGCATCGGGTACGGCCGCATCGGGGTCGATCGTGAGACGGCCCGAAAAATTTACGTTTGTTGATTTCGAACGGTTCACCCGTCAAACCTCGCCGACGACCCGCCAGAGAGGCCGCCGACGCCCCACTCCAATCTTCAGGACAACAACTATGGAAATCCAACACCTTCCCGTCGGCGCCCGAGGGCGCATCGTCGCACTCGGCAAAACGCACCCCGAATACCGCCGTCGTCTCGTGACGCTCGGCCTCACCCCGGGCACCGCCTTCGAGATCGTGCGCGTCGCGCCGCTCGGCGACCCGGTGGAGCTGCGCGTGCGCGGGAGCTTCGTGAGCCTTCGCAAGGACGAAGCGGCCCTCCTCGACGTGGAGTCGCCCGCCTGAGCGTCGGAATCCGAAAACGATTCCGTCCTCTTTTCTCCCCGCCGGCCTCCGCTCGAGTGCTCTCGTCCGAGGCCGCCCTCTCAACCGAATCCGAGAACACACGTATGACCAAACGTACCTTATGCGTCGTCGGCAATCCCAACTGCGGGAAGACCACGCTTTTCAACGCCCTCACGGGCTCGCGGCAACACGTCGGCAACTGGCCGGGCGTCACGGTCGACAAGAAGGTCGGGCACTTCAAGCTCGGCGCCGACGAGATCGACCTCGTCGACCTTCCGGGGATTTACTCGATCACGCCCTCGTCGTCGACGAGCGAAGACGAACGCATCGCGCGCGACTACATCCTCTCGGACGAAGCCGAAGCGGTCGTGAACATCGTCGACGCTTCGAACCTCGAACGCAACCTCTACCTCACGGCGCAGTTGATTGAGATGCGCGTTCCGATGATCGTCGTCGTGAACATGCTCGACATCGCCAAGCAACACCGCCTCTCGATCGACCTCGACGCGCTTTCGCGCCGCCTCGGCTGCCCCGTGGTCGGGATCGTCGCTTCGCGCGAAAAGGGGCTGGACGAACTCAAGAAGGCCCTTTCCGACTTCGTCGCCCGTCCGAGCATTCCGCCCCTCGGCTTCGAATTCGACGAAAAGACGACGGACGCCGTGCGCAAGATCGCCGATCTTCTCAAAAACGACGAAACGAAGCGCCCCGAGTGGTACGCGCTTCAGATGCTCGAAGGCGCCCCGGGCCTGGCGGAACGCCTCCCCGAAGCGACCCGTGCACGCGTTTCCGAAATCGTCGACGCGATGAACGTCGCCTACGACGGGGACCTCGACATCGCTATCGCGGGGTCGCGCTACGACTTCGTCGCGCAGGTGACCGAGGCCGCCGTCACGCGCAAGGGAGAAGTCTCCGAAACGATGACGGACCGCATCGACCGAATCGTGCTCAACCGATGGTTGGGGCTGCCGATTTTCCTCCTCGTCATGTACGTGATGTTCCTTTTCACGCAGAACGTGGGCGGGGCCTTCATCGACTTCTTCGATATTTTGGTGGGCGGCGTCCTGGTCGACGGTCTGAGCGAATTCCTCGCTTCGATCGGAACGCCCGACTGGCTGCGCGTATTCCTCGCAAACGGTATCGGCGGCGGTCTTCAGACCGTCTCGACCTTCATTCCGGTCGTCTTCTTCCTTTACCTTTTCCTTGCCGTCCTTGAGGACTCGGGCTACATGGCTCGTGCCGCCTTCGTCATGGATCGCATGATGCGTGCGATCGGTTTGCCCGGAAAGGCGTTCGTGCCCCTGATCGTCGGCTTCGGCTGCAACGTGCCCGCCATCATGGCGACGCGCACGATGGACCGGGCGTCGGATCGCATCATCACCGTGATGATGGCGCCCTTCATGAGCTGCGGCGCGCGTTTGCCCGTCTACGTCCTCTTTGCCACGGCCTTCTTCCCGACGAACGGTCAGAATCTCGTCTTCGCCCTCTATCTGATCGGGATCGGCGCCGCGGTTTTGACCGGCTTCCTCCTCAAGAAGAGCGCGCTCCCCGGTGCGGCGTCCGCCTTTGTGATGGAAATTCCGCCCTACCACATCCCGACCTTGAAGGGCGTGCTCACCCGCACCAAGGATCGCGTCTCGGGCTTCATGTTCCGTGCAGGTAAGGTAATCGTCGTCATCGTCGCCGCCGTCTCGTTCCTCAATTCGCTCGGTACCGACGGCTCCTTCGGGAACGAAGACACCGAAAAGTCCGTCCTCTCGTCGGTCGGCCGCACGATCGTGCCGATCCTCGAACCGATGGGCGTTGAAGAACAGAATTGGCCCGCCGCCGTCGGCATTTTCACGGGTATCTTCGCGAAGGAAACCGTGGTGGGTACGCTCAATTCGCTCTACGACCAAATGGGCGCCGCGAACGAGGCCGAAGACGGCGCCGCCGAAGAGGAGAAAGGCTTCTCCTTCACGGCCACGCTCGGCGAAGCGCTTTCCGTTACGGGTGAAAACCTGGCGGGTCTCGGTTCCGCCCTGGTCGACCCCCTCGGCATCACCGTGGGCGACCTCTCGGACGAAGCCGCGGCCGCCGAAGAGCAGGAAGTTTCGACGGGCACGATCGACACGATCCGCACGCTTTTCGCGTCGCAATCGGCCGCCTTCGCCTACCTCCTCCTCGTTCTGCTCTACATGCCCTGCTGTGCCGCCATCGCCGCCGTCTACCGCGAAGTCGGTACGGCCTGGACGGTCTTTGCCTGCGTGTGGACGACGGCACTCGGCTACTCGGCCGCGACGATCTTCTACCGCGTCGTCAACTTCTCGGCGGATCCGGTCTACGCAACCGTAGCGATCGGCGTCTCGCTTCTCGTCCTCGTCTTCATGTGGTTCTACATGCGGTCCTTCGCGAAGCGCGATGCGGCGAAGCGTCCGCGCGTGATCCCGATTGTGGCCGAACGCTGAGAATGCCGAAAGTCTGCGAAGGTTGAGAACGCCGAAAGGTATCGAAACCTTCCCCACCGAGTCTCCGACACGACGGGGGTGCTTCGAACAGAGGCATCCCCGTCGGTCTTTTTGAGAGAGTCGAAAGTCCCCGGGGCGTCGAGAACGTCGGAAACGTCGGCGGTCGACGTCCGAGACGAGCAGACGGACGAAACGGGCGGACGAGCAGAAAGCGCTTCCGTCGACACCGCCTCGATACCGCCATCAACATCGTCCCCGGGTGCTGCGCGCTCGTTTTCCCGTCTGTCGAGCTCGCCCCGAAAAGGGCGCAAGGGAGCGCAAACTGAGCGCGAAAAGACCATAAAAAGAAAGGCTCCCGATCCGGTACGGTTCGGGAGCCTCGGCGTCGGGCGGACTTCGGAGGGCATTCGCCCTCCGTCGGTCGTCAACGACTTACTTCGCTTCGGGCTTCGGAGCCCAGGGATTGAATTCCGGCGTTTCGGGGCCCGAGGGCGGAAGCACCGGGAGAACGATCTTCGGCTGCTCGCCCGTCAAGGTCTTCAGGAAGGCGACGATCTGAGCCGTTTCTTCGTCGGTGTAGCGCTTCCCGAGCTGAACGTCGCCCATCACCTGGACGGCCTTTTCAAGGGTCTTCGCTTCGCCGTCGTGGAAGTACGGATAGGTCAGTTCGACGTTGCGCAACTGCGGGACCTTGAAGGTCATGCGGTCCTGGTCGCGACCGGAGATGGCCTTGACGCCTTCGTCCGTGTTGGTCGTTTCGTAGGCACGCACCGCACCCATCTTCTGGAAGCTCTGACCGCCCAAAAGCGAGCCGTTGTGGCAGATCATGCAGCCCGAGCTCTTGAAGAGTCGGTAGCCCTTCAGTTCGAAGTCCGTGATCGCCTTCGCATCGCCCTTCAACCACTGGTCGAAGCGGGCGTTGGGCGTCACGAGCGTGCGTTCGAACTCGGCGATCGCGTCCGTAATGCGGCCGATGTCGACCTTTTCGTCACCGAAGGCCTTCTTGAAGTGTTCGGCATAACCCGGGATCGAGCCGATCACCTGAACGGCGAGCTCGTGCGTGGAGGCCATTTCGAGGGGGTTGGCAATCGGGCCCGCGGCCTGTTCGGCGAGCGTCTTCGCACGGCCGTTCCAGAACTGGGCGATCTGACCGTAGGAATTGAGAACCGTCGGGGAGTTGATCGGACCCTGAGCCCAGTAGTCGCCGATCGAGGTCTTCAGGTTGTCGACGCCGCCCGTCGAGAGGTTGTGGCAGCTGTTGCAGGAGAGGAGCCCCGAGCGCGAGAGGCGGGGTTCGAAAAAGAGCATCTTCCCGAGTTCGACGAGCGCGGGATTCTTCACTTCGACCGGTTCGATCGGGTCGACGGGTTCGGCGGCAAGCGCACAGAAGGAGGAGAGGCCGATCACGGCGCCGACGGCGGCCGCAAGAAGGGACTTCTTGGTCATGGGGTCGTTCCTTGTTAGTGGTCAGTGAGTGGTCTCTACGACGAGCGGATGAAGCTCGTCGACGTCGAAATGATTATATGGCTCGGTCGCTTTTGATAGCTAATTTTAATTATCTAAGGGGACAATAGGGATTCTCCATTCGTAGGACGGAGTATGGGAAAATCGAAACTTCTGTTTCTTGTTTCACATCCATGCGCTCTCGGCTTCTCGGTTCGATCTTCGCCCTGCTCGGTGCGGTCCTCCTTTCCGCGAAGGCCGCGGACCTTCCGCCCGAGGTGCGCATCGGACTTCAAGACAATCTCGGGCCCGATTTTTTAATCGAATCCTTCGCGCCGACCATGCGGCTTTTGCGCGGTGAGCACCCCGAGACGCGTTTCAAGACAACGATTTACACACCCGAAGAACTTTCACGTGCCGTGCGCGAGCGACGCGTCGACGCGTTCTTTGCCGACAGCGCTCTTTTCGGCGTCCTGCAGCTGGAAAGCGGCGCCCAGCAAATTGCCGCCCGCACGGCCCCCTACGTCGAAGATCCCTCCAAAGCGGCGGGTATTGCGGTGGTTGTTCGCCGCGGCAGTCCGATCCGCACGCTCTCGGACGTTCCCGGCAAACGGATCGCCTCCGAGACCCCGGGGGACTTTTCCACGTGGCTTGCATTTCGAGGGCTTCTCAACGGAATCGGCGCGCTCGAGCCGGGCTGGGACGACGAGGTGCGTTTCACGGGCTACATGCCGCCCGATCCGATCCTGCTTGTTCAGCAGGCGGCGGTTGACGTCGCGGTCGTTCCTGCTTGTCGTCTCGAATCGCTCGTAGCGATGAACGTCGTGCGCGAGGGCGAGCTCGTCGTTTTGGGAGACAACGTCTCCGACGGCTTTCCCTGCCGGCACTCCGCACCGCTTTTGCCCGACATCGTCTTCGGCGTTTCGACGGGAACAAGCGCCGACCTTGCGAGCACGCTCTCGGTGACGCTCCTCGGCGCGAAACCCTTTCGTGCGGGCGAGCGTTGGCGCATTGCGAGCGACTTTACGAAAGCAGCGGACCTCTATCGGGAACTCCGGATCGGTCCCTACCGGCCCGTCACCGAAGAGCCGACGCTTCTGCATTTTTGGTTGCGCTACAAGCAATGGATCGTCGCGGTCTTTCTCGCTCTGATGCTTTTGGCGCTTCATTCCGTTGCAGCCGAACGGCTCGTTGAAAAACGCACCCGGGCGCTTCGCGCCGCGATCGACGAGAAGGAGCGTGCCGCAGCAACCGCACGAGAGGCGCGGGAGCGCCTCACGCAACTCGAGCGCTCGAGCGTTGTTTCGGGACTCTCGAGCATGTTCGCGCACGAAGTGCGCCAACCCCTGTCGGCCGTCGTAGCATATGCGGGCGGGATCCGGATGGCGGCCGAGCGCCTGGGCACGACCTCCCCGCCCGAACTCGGACCGACGCTCGTTTCGGCCGCCGATCAGCTGATTTGCGAAGCCGAACGCGTCTCCGACATCGTCGAGCGCGTGAGAAGTTATGCCAAAGCGGGAGCCCGCCGTCACCGCCCTGTGGAACTGGCGGGACTCGTCGCCCGAGCGCGGGAAATCTTCGGTCACGGCTCGCTCGGCGAGGGCGTCGACGTACGCATCGACGTACCCGATGCGCTCTCAGTTTCGGGCGAACCTCTCGAACTCGAACTCGTCCTCGTCAACCTCTTTCGCAATGCCGCCTCTGCGATGACCGAGCGTCCGAGCGGCCGGCGTACGATTCGCGTCGAGGGGTTCGAGTGCCGTGATGTCCTTCCCCGCGAAAATACGGGAACCGCACACCGGACGGAGAGCGCTCCGCGCTTTGCAACGCTAGAGGTTTCGGACGAAGGTTCGCCCGAAGGACCGATGGCCGAGGAGGTCTTTCGGCGACTCTCGACTCCGGTCAAAAGCCTGAAACCCGATTCGCTCGGTCTCGGCCTCCACATCGTGCGACGCATCGTCGAAGCGCACGGCGGGAGTCTCGCCTTTCGTCGCGCCGCTCCTCCGTCGAACGGCCTCACGGTGCAAATTCGCCTGCCGATGCTCGTCCCTGCGCGTGAGAACACCTCACCCGACGAGCCCCTTGAAAACCTCAACCCCCGGCTTTCGGAACCGACCTCATGCTGACCACTCCGCTTGTTCGCCTCGTCGACGATGACGAAGCTCTGCGCAACGCGCTGCTTTTCTCTCTGCGCATGGCCGACCTTCGCGCCGTCGGCTACGAAAGCGCCGAGGATTTTTTGCGCCGCGACGATCCGACCGTCCCCGGTTGCGTCGTGATGGACATCCGGATGACAGGCATGTCGGGGCTCGAATGCCACGCCCGCATGCCCTCGCTCGGCTTCGACCAGCCCGTCGTTTTTCTCTCGGGACACGGTGACATCGAGATGGCGCTTTTAGCCGTCAAAAACGGCGCCGCGGACTTTTTCACGAAGCCCGTCGACCCCGAAAAACTCGCCCGCGCCGCACGGGAGCTTTTCTCCTGGAATCTCGACGCCCGACGCCGTTCCCGAGAACGCGAGCACGCACGCAAACGCGTCGAGACGCTTACGCCCCGGGAGCTCGACGTCGCGTTGGAGACCGTCAAAGGCGACACCAACAAGGCCATCGCCGCCCGACTCGGGGTATCGGAGCAGGCCGTCAAAATCCACCGCTCCTCGGTGTACGCGAAACTCGAGGTTCGCTCGGCCGTGGAAATCAAAGCCGTTCTCGACGCGGCGGGAGTCCCCGACGCGGGTGCGGACCGCAGGCTCCCGAGCGGCATCGAAGCCCGACTGCTTTCGGAGTAAGACCCGTGCATTCGATTCTTCTTCCCGACCTCGGACGCCGTCGCCTGCTCGGTTGTGCGGCGGCGTTTCCCCTCCTTGCCGCGTCCGGCTGCCGACCGTCCCCGACCTCCCGAAGCGCCGACGAGGCGGGCATTTTCGACGAAAGTCGCCCCGCACCGAACCTTCCGACGGAACTCTCGGCCGACATCGTGATCGTGGGAGCGGGCGGCGCGGGACTCGCTGCCGCGGCCCGTGCGGCCGAAATCGGCGCGAGCGTCATCGTGCTCGAAAAAATGCCCTCGATCGGCGGCAACACGCTCGTCGCGAGCGGCTACTACGCCGCCGTCGAGCCCGAGCGTCAGGGGGCGGCGGGCATTTCGGACAGCGTCGAAGATTTCTACGGACTTCTCTACGCCAATGCGGGGCCGAATTCCGACTCCGCCCGATTGATGCGTCTCGCGCTTGAGGCGGGCCCCGTGATGCGCTGGCTCGAAGGGCTCGGCGTCACGTTCGGGCGCGACGTCTACGAAATCTCGGGGTCGCTCTTTCCTCGCAACTACCGTCCCGTGATGCCGAACGGCGAAGGCTACGTGCGGCAGCTTTCCGCCCGAGCCCTGCAACTCGGCGTTCGCCTCGAAACGAACTGCCGGGCGCTCGCCCTCGGATCCCGTATGACCGCTCAGGGCGTTGCGCGCATCGAAAACGTGCTCGCACGACGGGCCGACGGACGTCTTGCGCGTTTTACAGGAAAGCTCGGCATTCTGATCGCGTCGGGAGGATTTTCGGCCTCAAGCGCCATGCTCGAGCGCTTCGCTCCCCGGTACGCGCACCTCGGACACGACAACGCGCCCGGGGCTACGGGCGAAATGCTTCTCGCCGCCCGAGACGCGGGCGCGCGGCTTCGCGACATGGACATCGTTCAGTGCCAGCCGGGTTGCCCGCCCGGAGGAAAGCGCCGCGTGCGCTTTCACAACGACGTCGAGCGCTTCATTCTTCTTGACGCCGACGGTCGACGGTTCGTCGCCGAAGACGGGCGACGCGATGCGATTCGCGATCGCGTGACGGCGCTTCCCGGAGGACTTGCCCGCATTCTCATCGACGACGACGGCTTCCGAAGCTACAACCGCTCGATTCAGCAGGAGGCGGTGCTCGCGGTCGAATCGGGCGATGCGGTGAGCGCCGACTCGCTTGAGGACCTCGCACGCCAATCGGGTCTTTCGGGCGCCGCGCTTTGCGAGACGGTCGAACGCTACAACCGAGGCATTCGCGAGGGTCGGGACGAGTTCGGCAAAAACGTTCGCAACGCACGCCCCATCGCCCGTCCGCCCTTTTGGATGAGCACCGTAGCGATGACCGTGCATGCCACATCGGGCGGTATCGACGTCGACGCCGTCGGGCGCGTGCTCGATACCGAAGGAGCCGTCATTCCGGGACTCTGGGCTGCGGGCGAAACCGTCGGGGGACTGCACGGCGAAAACCAATTGGGCGGTTGCGGCCTCACCGATGCCTTTGTGTTCGGGCACGCCGCAGCGGAATCGATCCTCGGGGTTTCGACTTATACAGCCGTATAAAGACGGCCGCAGCCGGGCGTTTCATACTCTCTTCACGGCTTGACGCGGAACACGACCGATCACGTTCCCGTCAAACGCAACCGAACGACAAAGGAGAAAGTCATGAAGAAATTTACCCGCACCCTGCTTGCCGCCACTCTCGTTGCGGCTTTCGGGAGCTCCGTCGCGTTGGCCGCCGACGGTACCTATACGGGCGAAGCCCAGGGTCGCAACGGCGCCGTGAAGGTGGCGGTCACGCTCACGGACGGCAAGATCACGGCCGTCAAAGTAGTGTCCCACAAGGAATCGACCGGCATTGCCGATCCTGCCCTCGAACGCATTCCCGCGGCGGTGACCGCCGAACAGTCCGCGGCCGTCGATGCGGTGGGCGGCGCAACGCTTACGTCCGAAGCCATCAAGCAGGCCGTGCTCGCCGCGCTCGTTTCGGCGGGCGTCGATACGAAACCCTATCTGAAGAAGGTTGACGACAAGAGCGCGGCCGCTCTTCCCGTCAAGGACGTCTCCTCCGACATTCTCGTGATCGGTGCGGGCAACAGCGGCATTACCGCCGCCGTCAAAGCGGCCGAATCGGGCGCGAAAGTGATCCTCATCGAAAAGCGTCCCGCCGCGGGCGGCGTTTCCGCACTCAATCACGGCGGGCTCGCCGCGACGGGCACCCGCTACCAGCGCGAAGAGATGAAGGAAACCCACGACTCACCCGAGCTCCTCTACAAAGACATGCTGCGCGTCGGCAAGAACGCGAACGATCCGGTCCTCGCCAAGATGGTGAGCGAACACACGGGCGAAGTCGGCGACTGGCTCATCGACGATCTGAAGGTCGCCTACGGCGCGGCCTGGGTTCAGTTCCCCGACCACAGCGCCCACCGCCAGATTTCCGCCAAGGGCAATTCCGTCGGTTGGCAAAAGACCATGCTCGACATTTTCGCCAAGCACGGAGGCGTTCTGATGACGGACATGCGCGCGACCGAATTCATCACCGACAAGGACGGCAACGTCACGGGCGTCAAGGCGACGGGTCTCAAGGGCCAGAACTACCGGTTCGATGCCAAGTCCTTCGTGCTCGCCTCGGGCGGCTACGGCGCCGTGAAGTCGATGCTCCCCGAACGCATGCAGGACGTGCTCTTTTACGGGATCCCGACCGAAACGGGCGACGGCTTCAAGATGGGGACGGCGATCGGTGCCGACACGATCAACCTCGAGTACGTCAAGACCTACCCGAACGGCGTCGAAGTGCAGCCCGGCCGCTCCATGGACACGACGGGCTCCTCGACCTTCGCCGTGCGAGGCAGCGCCATTTTCGTCAACACGGACGGCAAGCGTTGCGTGAACGAAAACAAGTCGCTCGGCGAACTGACCGAAGCGACCCTCGCACAGAAGAACCACATCATGTACCTGGTAATGGACCAGAAGGCCTGGGAAGCGTACGTCAAGAAGGCGATCGACGACCACACCGTGCCCGACGCCTCCACGTTCGAAGCCTGGAAGTCGCTTCGCAACAACGGCCGCCCCGTGATCTGCACGGGCGAACTCGACGTGTGCGCCAAAGAAATGGGGATCGATCCCGCGGGGCTCGTTCAGACCGTGAAGGACTGGAACGCCGCCGTCAAGGCGGGCGAAGACAAGGCCTTCGGCCGCACGGCGCTCGTTGAAATCGGCGAAGGTCCGTACCACATCGTCGAACAAAAGGCCCGCTACCAGACGACGCTCGGCGGCCTGCGCGCCAACGCCGACATGCAGATTCTGCGCAAGGACGGCAAGCCCGTCGGCAATCTCTACGGTGCGGGCTGCGTGGTGGGCGGCGCGAACGGCGCCGACTCGATGACGACGCTTATGAATACCTGGGCAATCGTCTCGGGCTATGTCGCGGGCGAAAGCGCCGTCAAGAACGCGAAGTAACGCTCTCTTAATCGGATTTCGTTGCCGAGCAACCGAAAGGCCTCCCCTTGCCGGGAGGCCTTTTCCTTTTCAACTCACACGTACTCGCCCGCTTCGGCACCGTAAAGAAAGTCAATCACGGACTTGGGTCTCGGATAAATAACTCCGTCCCCGTCGCAGGCACGCATCCAACCGTGCGCCTCCTGAAGCCAGGCGGCGTCGAAAACAACGAACTCCCCGTCGCGCTCGAAGGCGGCTTCCGCATGCAGGTGCGAAGAGAGTTTGTCCATCGTGACGGAGGAAACCGAAAGCACGTCCTCGATGTGGGACCGACGCCCGGGCGAAGGCATCCGGACGAGATGACGCCCGCCCTCCTCTCGAATCGATCCGTAGAAGACCGCCCACGCGAGGAACAAGGCCTGAAGTCGCTGGGGAGCGGAAAGCAACGCAAGTACCGAAAAGCCCATGCGATCGGAGAGATTTATAAGTTCGATCTGCGTGTAAAGAATGCGTAGGAACTCATTCGCATCATCGCGCGCCAGGATCCTTTCCTCGGCCTCGACGTGCGGAATCATGCGCACGGTACACTGCGAAAGCGTGCAGTAACGTCCGATCGCAGGGCGCCGCGTCACCCAGTTGAGGTTTCCGGCCGCGAAGCGCCCCGGGGTCGAAAGAGCTATCGCGCCCGCACCGCTTCGATCCCTGAGTACGGCCACCCCCCGTCCCGTGAGTCCCGAGGTAACCGTCACGAAGTGCGTCACCTGCGTCGTGGGGAAAAATTTTTCTCCGGGTGCAAAACACACCTCCCGACCGCAGGTTTCGAAAAATTCGCGAATCAGCGGATGAAGCGGCACCGTGATCCACGGAAGGATCGGCAGTTTCGGTCCTCGCGGCGACGACCAGGGGCCGGAGAAGCGTTTGAGCCCGACGGCCTCGATCCACGCGTCGGTAAAGCGGCGCATGCGATGTCTCCTTTCATTCAAACGTTCGATCGTTCGGTTGACGCTCCTGCCGGGGAATCGACCCGTTGCCGGAGTACGACGTTTCGCCGTCGATTCGATTTCCTCGGACGATCAACGCGCTCGTCGAACGTAACGTTTTCCTTTCCTCTTTCGGGCTCGGCAGATGTCCTATTCCGATCGGTCCTGTCGGAAAGCGTTTTTCATGATTCGGTTACGCGTAGGACTGCCTGAAAACCACAGTGTTGTATTTTACCAACACTTGAGAGCGGTCTTTTTTCGAGGTATTCCCTACACGGATTTCGATCAAATCCCCTGTGCCACAGGGGTTTCCGAACACCACAGGGTTTTTCCTTTTATTCGACACCCAAGTATTTGGGTGTTTGGCACGAACCTCGCCTCCGAAAATGTGCCCTCATAACGAAGGCGAAGTTGTGCGACGACAATCAACGTCAATCGACGGCCTTCCGCGGAGTCGACCGGCTCCGTCCCACATTCCAATCTTTTTTCAGGACCCCATCATGAAGAAGAGTCTTCTTGCCGTGACCCTCGGTGCCGCTCTGGCGGGCCTTTCCGTTTCCGCCGGCGCTGCCGAAGTCCAAGTCTACGGCCTTATCGACACGAGCCTTTCCTACGTGCACAGCGACGCCGACCGCCCGGGCATCGATTCGACCGATTCCCTCACGATGGAAAACGCCAAGGAATTCGGCTCCCGCTTCGGCATCAAGGGCTCCGAAGACCTCGGCAACGGCTACAAGGTGGGCTTCGTGCTCGAATCGGGCTTCAAGTCCGACGACGGCCGCTTCGACCAGAAGGAAAAGTTCTTCGGCCGCGAATCGCACGTCGACGTTCACGCGCCCTGGGGCAAGCTCTCCTTCGGTTTGTTGCCCGTCTTCGGCAGCACGCTCGGTGCCGACGGCCTCTTCCGCGCGATCGATCCGCTCTTCGCGAACTACACCGTCGCCTTTGGTTCGGGCATGGTCACCGCCTCCTCCTGGACGCGCGTCGACAACGCGGTGAGCTACGTCTCCCCGACTTTCGCGGGCTTCACGGGCTACGCGATGTACTCCTTCAAGAACAGCGCCTCCGCCCCGAGTACCGAAGGCCACGGCGGCGAATCCGACCGCTACGCCGCTCTCGGTGCCCGCTACCTCAACGGTCCGCTTGAACTCGTCCTCCTCGGCGACACGACGATGTACGGCTCGTACCGCCAGGATGAGGCCTCGAAGGACGACGGCTGGACCGTGACGTTCGGCGGCAACTACTCGCTTGAAAACGGCGTCAAGTTCCTCGCCTTCACGCAGTTCTTCGGCAACATGGAACTCAACACCGACATCCGCGGCGGTGTGGGTGCCAAAGGCATTCTCGACATCACGGATGGCTACGGCTTCGTGGACGGCTACGGCGTCAGCCTCGGCGTCAACGTTCCCGCCGGGAACGGCGTCCTCAAGGCCGCCCTCGCCTACCGCGACATGGACAACCACGAGAACACCGACTTCACGCGCTGGGTTGCCTCCGCGGGCTACGACTATCCCCTCTCGAAGCGTACCGCCGTGTACGTGATGGGCGGCTACTCGCAGGAAAAGGTCGAACTGCAGAGCGGCGACTCCGCCAAGCCGAGCGGCTACGAACTCACCTCGGGTATCGTTCACCGCTTCTGATCCCGAAAGCGCTTTCGTACGGTCCCGCTTGACTCCCTCGGGGAGCGCTTCGCGGCGCTCCCGCTAAGGGAACGAGTCGATACGGAAAGCTCGAGACATTCAAAAAGCCGGCACCCTTCGGGGCGTCGGCTTTTTCGTTTCCGCAGCGAGCGCTGCGGCCTTGCAGGCTTGGAGGATCGGGGCTTCATGAGGGAATTCGGCCGGCGTCCCGGAGCTTCATGCGTCTTTCCGCCGGCCGCTTCGGAGATGCGATCCGGCGCAGGCCGAAGGCCCCCAAGTAATCACTCGAAATCGACCGAGAAGCCGCCCGACCTTGCCACCCTCAGACGCCGAAAAGCCGAAAAGCCGAAAGGCCGAGACCCGTAGGGTCGCCGGCCTTCCGACTTCCTCCGTTTTGCTCCCCGAGGTTCCCTCCCCGCGACACGCCGTTCGGCATGCCGCGAGGACCCCGGGACGCACTCCTTTTTTAACGTCGTTCTCTGCAAAACCCGTCAGGAACCCTCGCCCTCTAAGGGTGGGGAGGAATGACGGCTACGTGTCCCTTGAGACTCGACGTAGCGCTTCAATACGTCAACCGTGACGCCACCCGCCGTCGCGGCGAAATAAGACCAGGACCAAAAAAGCCCCGTGTTGCCGCCGTGAAGAATGTTAGGATGGTTTTTGCGAATCATCCGTGACGAGACGGTTTTCAACGAATTCACCATCGACGAGATGCTCATGTCCGCAGGGAACAACAGCAGGAGATGTATGTGATCCTCCTCCCCGTTAATCTCCTTGACGGTGCAGCCGATTTTCTCCGCCGTTTCCCGTAACGTCACCTTCATCTCTTCGAGGATCGGCGGCGTCGTAACCTTGCGGCGGTATTTCGTGGTGAATACGAGATGAACGCAAAGCTTGGTGACGCTGTGGCGTCGCTTATCGTAGTCGTCGAACATTGAGCGCCTTTTCTAATTAGTGCTACAATTTCAATTGTAGCACTTAGTTGTAAAGTGACCGCCAATGCTTAAAGCCCTCCGTGTACGACTCTACCCCACGCCCGAACAAGCGCACTTCCTGCGCGGTCAATTCGGCGCCGTGCGGTTCGTTTGGAACAAGGGCCTCTACCTCAAGCGGCATTATTACCGCGTCAAGGGAACCAATCTCGATCCCGTCCACGACCTGAAGAAACTTCTTGCCGTCGCCAAACGACATCCGAAGTACGCGTGGCTCAAGGACTACGACAGCATGGCGTTGCAGGAGAGCCTGCGCAATCTCGGTTCCGCCTTCTCGCGCTTCTTCAAGAAGCAGGCGGGCTTCCCGCACCTCAAGAGCCGACGCGGCGAGCAATCGAGTTATCACTGCACATGCGTTTCCGTCGGAGAGGATTTCATCAAAGTCCCAAAGATGGACCCTATCAAGGCGGTGATCCACCGCCCGGTGGAGGGCAAGGTGAAGAGCATCACGCTCAAGCTCGATACCTGCGGTGATTTCTTTGCCTCAATCCTTTACGACGACGGGAAGAGCAATGCGGTCAAGCCGAAAGCCGTGCGTGCCTCCGAGGTTGTCGGGTGCGACGTGGGACTCAAGTCCTTCGTCACCGACTCGAACGGCCGCAAGATCGAAGCACCGAAGGCTTATCGCCGTGCACGAAAGCGTCTCGCAAAGGCGCAGCGGGAGCTGTCCCGCAAACAGAAGGGAAGCGCGAATCGGGAGAAAGCGCGTCGTCGCTTGGCCAAACAGTATCGACGCGTAGCCCGCATTCGGAAGGACTTTCTGAACAAGGTGTCTCGAAAACTGGTGAACGAAAGCCAAGCACTAGTCGTTGAGACTTTGACTATCAAGAACATGCTCAAGAACCATCATCTCGCCGCTGCCATTGCGGATGCGAGTTGGGGTGAGTTCGTCCGTTTGATCGAGTACAAGGCCGAACGAGAGGGACGTTACGTCGTTCACGTCGACACCTACTTCCCGTCCTCGAAAACGTGCTCGCAGTGCGGGTACAAACGAGACGAGCTTGATCTGTCGGTTCGATCGTGGGCGTGCCCGAAATGCGGTGCGCACCTCGACCGCGACGTAAACGCCGCGGTGAACCTGAAGGCGGAGGGCATAAGAATGTTGAGGGCGAACGGGCTGGTCGTCCTTCGCGCGTAAAGTTGCGCGAAAAGCCTGTGGAGCGGGTGTAAGTCCGGGCATGCCCGGCCGTCTGCGAAGAAGCAGGAAGCCCCGCCCAAGCGTCAGCTTGGACGGGGAGCAGTCACAGGTGCGAGAGAACGTTCGAAAGAGTCGCGACGCGGGTTTCGATCGTCTTCACTTCGACGTATTCGCGTTCGGAGTGGAAACCGGCACCCGCGGGAGCCACGCCGTCGACCACGGGAACGCCCGCTTCGGCGATGCGGTTCGCGTCCGAGCCGCCGCCCGCGTCGACCCAGGTCGCGTCGTAACCGGCGGCCTTCGCGGCGCGGTTGACGAGTTCGACGAGTTCCTTCGAGGCCTCCGTCACCGGCATCGCGGGCGAGGTGGAAACGCGGTGCGCTTCGCAGGTGATGCCGTCGCCCCAGTTCTGCTTCGCGAGGTTTTCGATGCCCGCGTCGATTTCGCGACCGTCTTCGTCCTTCCAGCAGCGCGTATCGATCTTGATCGTGCACTTTTCGGGAACCGTGTTGCAGACGGTACCGCCCTGGATGACGCCGACCGTAACGCTCGTGCCCTTCCCTTCGTAGTCGGCAAGCTTGCTCACTTCGATCGTGAAGCGGGAAGCGGCGAGAATCGCCGAACGGCCGTCCTGCGGGTTGTTGCCCGCGTGGGCGGCCACGCCGTGGAAGGTGATGTCCCACACGGAACGACCCTTGCGGGAGCGCACGAAGGCACCCGACGCACGGCCCGGCTCGCAGACGATGGCGCGGCGGCTCTTCGAAGCCATTTCACGGAGCCACGGACGCGAGGAAAGCGAGCTCACTTCTTCGTCGGGGTTGTACACAACCGCGATCGCCAAGCGTTCGAGGTCTTCGGGACGGGCGTTCTTCAGGGCGTGGAAAATCGCGATGACGCCCGCCTTGCAGTCGCCGCAGCCCGGACCGTAGATGCGGTCGCCTTCGATCTTGAAAGGACGACGCTCGGCTTCGCCTTCGGGGAAGACCGTGTCGAGGTGGGCGTTGAACATGATGTCGTAGGTCGTCGCTTCCGGCTTGTTGGTTGCGAAAACCCCCTTACCCGCCTTCGGACCGAGATCGACGAGTTCGGTGTGCCAACCGATCGAATCGAAGTGAGCCTTCATGATGTGCGCGACCTTCGTGACGCCTTCGACGTTGGCACTGCCGCAATCGATGTTGACGACTTCGGCCAGATCCTTCAAATAAGCTTCGAGCATGGTCCTCTCCAAGAAAAAAAGTGCGACGATCGCGGGCGTTTTTTCTCGCCCCTTCGACCGTCTTCGGTCATTGGTCGAAGAAAATTGTCGCTTTCCGGAGGAAAAGAAACCATGTACCTTGGTTCAAGGGGAGAACCTTATTCGGCTTCGGGGAGAAGCTCCCCGATCTGACGAAGGAATTCGTGCGCTTCGAGTGCCGAACGGACACCGAGCTTCCTGCAGGCGTTCGCGCGGTGGATTTTGACGGTGTGCTCCTGAATCCCGAGCTCGAACGCAATCACCTTGTTCAGACGATCGGCCGCCACGCACCGGATCACTTCCTTTTCGCGATCCGTGAGGGTTTCGAAGGCCCCCTTCATCATGCGAATCCGAAAGGCTTCCCGTCGCGTTTCAATGTGAGCCTCCGAGAGGCGCCGCACCTTTTCCCGGAGCATCGCGGGATCGACGGGCTTTTCGCAAAAGTCGGCCGCTCCCTTTTTGAGAGCCATGACCGCCATGGCGACGTCGCCGTGTCCGGTGAGAAAGAGAATCGGGAGGTCGTTCCCGCGACGAAGGAGTTCGTCCTGAAGTTCGAGCCCGCTCATCCCCGGCATGCGCACGTCGAGAACGAGGACGCCCGGCCGACGGATGTCGTCGCGCTCCAAAAACTCTTCGGCGCTCTCGAAGGCGATCGATTCGATCCCCGCCATGCGCAGATTGAAGACCGTCGAGCGGCGAACCGTTTCGTCGTCGTCGACGATGCGGGCGAGAGGTTGGAGCGCGGGAGGCGAACCGAAGTCAAGCACGGGGATTCTCCTTTTGAAAAAACGGTCGATCGAGCGGTAGGCGAGTCATTCGTCCGAAAGGACGTGTCGATGCGGGTCGGTCGGGGATTGAGATGCGGTTTCCGAAGTGCTCGAAACGGTCTCTGTTTCGGGCGGGCGTTTGGCGATGAGCAACGTCACGACGAGCCCCCGATCTCCCGCACGACGGAAGAGGAACCGTGCGGCGTGGCGCTCCGCGATCACGCGGGAAATCGAGAGCCCGAGACCGAGTCCCTCGAATTTGTCACTCGTCACGGGCCGGGAGAGCTCGGCGAACTTCGCATCGTCGATCCGGGGACCGTTGTCTTCGACCTCCAAGCGCCACTTGTCTCTCGAAGCGTCGTCCGATACGCGGATGCGGATTTCACCGTGCCCGTCGGGCGAAGACTTTGCAGCGTGAAGCGCGTTCTTGAGACAGTTCACGACGAGGAGTTCGAGCTCCAACGGATCGCCCGAAACGGGCGCTTCGGGAAGAAACTCGCCCGAAACGCGCACCCCCGTCAAGTCCGCCCCCGAGCGGAACGTCGTGAAGGCGCGTTTGGCGACAACGCAAAGGTCGCTCGGCTGCCGAACGTCGGACTTTCCTTTCGCGTAGGCACGCACGCGCTCGACGATGCCGGAGACGCGCTCCGCCTGCCGGGCGATTTCGCGCGTAGCCTCTTCGACGACGGGATCCTGCCTGCCGCTCAGGTAGAGGGCAAGTCCGTCCGCGTAGTTGACGAGCCCTGCCACGGGCTGGCGCAATTCGTGTGCGATCATGCTCGAGAGCTCCGACACGATCCCCGCACGCTCCAACTGCGACAAGCGTTCGCGGCTCACGCGAGCCGTCTGCTCCAGGGTGGTCTTCTCGTCGATCACGGCGACAAGCTCCTTCGTGCGACGGGCGACGACGCCGCTCACCGACACGCTGTAGAGAACCGCCCCCCCGAGGAGCAACACCGAAATGACGAGCGCGTACTTGTAGCGCTCAAGCGCGGCCGAGGGTGCCGCGTGCTCGCTCGGGGCGCTTCCGAAGCGGGCGACCAAGCGTCTCACCGACCGAAAGTCGTTCGCAACCGTCCAGGCGTAGCCCGAGGCGCTCTCGGGCAAAGAAAAAAGAACGGCCGCCGCACGGCGGCGAACCGAGTCGGAAAGGTCGGGGCGCGCGGCAAGAACGAGGTCCGGGTAGAGTTCGGTCGAAGTGCGACACGCAAGCGCCTCGCTCGTTCGTTCCCCCACGATCTTGAGGGCTTGCGGGTGCACCAAACCGCGTGCGACGAGCGACTCGTATTCGCAAGTCCTCAGAAAGCCGACGTCGGTTTCTTTGCGAAGCACGCGCTCGACGACCGCAAGGCCGGACGTCCCCGTAAATCGCGGTTTTCCGAGAAAGTGCTCGGGATATGAGGTAACGTTGGCAATTTCTCCGAGAACCGCCGTCCACGATGCAAAGGACTGCGAACTCGCCACGGCCGCACGGGCCGTTCTCAGGTCCTCAATCGACGCGTAGCGGTCGTCGCCCGCGCGCGCGACGACCAAGCCCCCGACCGCATGCTCCGGGTCGGACGCCTGCGGGGTTTTGCGCGTCGCGAGCCATGAAGCCCCCGCACCGTGCGTGAGGTAGGCGAAAAAGCCGCTTGAGACGACATAGAGATCCACTTCGCGCTTTACGACCGCAAGCGCGAGATCGAATTCGTTCATTTCGCGCCACTCGATCGTGTGATCGGGGAATGCCCGTCGAAGCGCCTCGAAAGTGGGCAGAAGGAGCTCCTCCCGGAACCCCGGTTCGTCCAAGGCCGGCACCCCGAAAACGAGCGTCGGCGTGTCGCCCGTACGCCCATCAACGGGTTCCTCCTCGTATCCCGAAAACACATGCCGCGGCAAAGCCGCAACGGCGGGACGGGGTTCGGGGTCGTCTTCCGCGAGGGGCGCCGAGGCCGAAACCGAGACCGAAGCGGATTCGGTCGAAGGGGCCGATGGTACCGACGGAGCGAACTGCGGCGCGACCGTCGAAACGTTCGAATGCTTCACGTCATTCGAAAGAGTCTCCGCTCGCGCGTCCGCAGCGAAAGAAACGAAACACACCGCGAACGCCGACATCGCGAAGAAAAACGCGAAGAGAAACGCAACGGAAGCACGATGCGGCGCGCCGGGGCAACGAACGAAGGCGGGACGACGAAGGAAACGCATGGGTCGAAAAGCGTACGGGTGGTCGGACGTTCGGCGGTCGGAGTCTCGGGGGCGTGCCGCTCGGGAACCGAAAAACCGTCGTCGGACATCCTTAACCAATGATAGCGGTCGGACCGGAAGCCGCGAGTCCGCCGACATGCAAAAAGGCGCTCGGAGACGCCTTGATGTGCGCCCCCGAGCGCGAAGCCCCGGGTCGGGCGGGGCTCTTTCGTACGAGTCCCGATCGACCGGGCATCGACGCGGTCTGCAATCAGTTGAGAATGATGGTGGTCGCCATCATCACGATCAGCCCGCCCGTCATCGGGATGGCGGTACGGCGAACGAGCGCGAAGGGACTGATCCCGGAGCACCCGGCCACCGCAACCACCACGGCCGTGATCGGGGACATGACACGGGCGAGACCCGTCGAAAGCTGCATCGGCATGAGCAGAAGAATCGTCGAGACACCGAACTGCTGCGCGAAGTCGGGAACGAGCGGCGCGAAGGCGAAGAAGGGAGCGTTGCCCGAGCCCATCACGACGGAGGAAACCGAGATGAAAGCCACGACCACGATCATGATCGCGTAGGCGGGAAGGCCCAGGTGCTTCGTTCCTTCGATGAGGTAGTCGATCGTGCCCGTTGCAATAAGGCCCTTGGCGAAGAGTTCGCCCGCGACGATGAGCGTAATCACGGTGGCAAACTGTTTACCCATCATGGTAAAGAACTCGGTCGCGGTCGTGAGCACTTCCTTCGGCGCCTTGCGGAAGAGTTCGCAAACGAGCGCCACCGTGAAGGAGATGAACATCGCGGTCGGGACGTCAAGCTTCACGCTCGAAATCACGAAGCGGTTGAAAACGAAGAGAAGAACGAGCGGAATCATCGGGAGGAACCCGTACCAGACGGGCGCGCCCTTGCTGTCGAGGTCGCTTTGCTTGGCGATCGATTCGTCGATTTCGTTGGCCTTGTCACCGTCCTTGCGGTCGAAGTAGCGCTGCGTGAAGTAGTGGAGGATCGCCACGGCAATCGTCACGACGATGCCGACCGGGATCTGGTACTCGATGAAGTAGGTCATCGTGTCCATGCCCGCCACCTGAGCGGCGTAGTTCGCGGCACCCGAGGTCGGCCCCATGTCAAGGCACGAGACCGTCGCAATGAGAGCGGCGGCCGAAAGGCGCGAGACGCCGAGCTTCACGAGCACCGGGTACATCGTCACCATCAAGAGCATCGCCAGACCCGAAGCCGACGGGATGAAAAGGTCGGCGAGCGCACCGATCACGTAGCTCATCGCGAGAACGACGTAGGGCGAGCGGAAAACGCGAAGCGGACGCGAAATGTAGTCGGCCATGACGGCGCTCGCGCCGATCTTCGACATGTAGGTCGAATAGCCGGCCGCCGACATGATGAGAAGACCGATCCCCGCGAGGCGCGAAGACATGATCGACGAGATGCACTTGAAGAAGTCGAAGCCGACGAAGCCCGTGCTCGCGACGCCCTTCGGGAGAATCTGGGCGCCGTTGGGAAGGAGCCCGGCCATGTCCATGAGCACCGCGCTCAAAAGCAGCACGAGGCCGCCGAAAAAGAGGACGAATTGTGCTTTAAGTTTTTTAAGAAGGATCCGGACCACCATGACGGTGACCAGGAGGGAAATGATGACGCCGATCATTTGCTTCGGCTCCTTTTTTGGGTTGAACGGTCGTGGGTCTCAATGCCGCCCGCGAATTGCGACTCGGCCGACGAAAGCGGCGGTCGAACGCGACCGAAATCGCGGCACGGGCACGGTGGCATTGTGCGACGGACCGACCCTCGGACGCCTTGTACCTTGGTGCAATGTACGAAGCTTCTCTTCGCTTCGATAATGGATCGCGACCATTTCAAGAGACGCCCGCCTCGAAGCGGGCGTCGCGAGACCACCACACCAAGGAGCTTCCCATGGACAAGAAATCCGAACTTCTGACGCGTTTCAAGCGCTACGCGGCGATCAGCACCCAGTCGAACCCCAAGGCGGGCGTCGTCCCGAGCAACCCCGCCGAACGGGATCTTGCGGAACTCCTCGCGAAAGAACTCGCCGAACTCGGACTCGTCGACATTGAAATTTCCGAGCACGCCGTACTCACGTCGAAGCTTCCGAGCAACCTCCCCGAAGGGAAGAGTGCGCCCGCCGTCGGCTGGATGGTGCACATGGACACGGTCGACGTGGGCCTTTCCCCCGTCGTTCACCCGCAGGTCGTTGAAAACTACCAAGGGGGCGACATCCTTCAAAACGAAGCCGAAGACCTCTGGATTCGCGTGAAGGAACACCCCGAAATCGAACGCTACAAAGGCGACGACATCGTCATCTCCGACGGCACGTCCGTGCTCGGCGCCGACGACAAGTCCGCCATCGCGAACGTCATGACGGCCCTTGCGATCCTCAAGGAAGAAAACCGCCCGCACGGCGACATCTACATCTGCTTCGTTCCCGACGAAGAACTCGGCGAACAGGGCGCCCGCAAGCTCGACCTCGCGAAGTTCCCCGTCGACTACGCCTACACGATCGACTGCTGCGAGCTCGGCGAAGTCGTTTGGGAAACGTTCAATGCCGGGAACGCCAAGCTCACCGTCAAGGGGATTCCCGCCCACCCGATGTCGTCGAAGGGTGTGCTTGTCAACCCGATTCTCGTCGTGCACGACTTCATCGCGATGCTCGATCGCGGCGAAACGCCCGAATACACCGAAAACCGCGAAGGCTTCATCGTTCTGAAGACGCTCCAGGCGAATCCCTCCTCGGCCGTGCTCACGATGAAGATCCGCGACCACAACAAGGCGCTCTACGAAGCGAAGAAGGCGAAGCTCGTGGCCGCGGCCGAATACCTGCGCGTGCGTCACCCGCGCGCCGTGATCGACATCGAGCTTTCCGACTCCTACGCCAACATCGCCGACTCGATCCGCGACGACAACCGCGAAGCCATCGACCGCCTCTACCGCGCACTCGAAGCCGCGGGCGTCGAAGCGAAGACGACCGCCATGCGCGGCGGCACGGACGGCTCGTACTTGTCCGTGAAGGGCGTCCTCACCCCCAACTACTTCACGGGCGCGCACAACTTCCACAGCCGTGCGGAGTTCCTCCCGATGAATTCCTGGGTGAAGAGCCTTGAAGTGACGCTCGAACTCATGACCGCGAAGATCTGAGTCCGCGATTGCGCTCGGGTTTTAGGAGACACTCGAACCCGGGCGCGACGGATTTCAGAGCTTCGATCCATAAGAAACCGACGTTCCAGATTGACGGAACGTCGGTTTTGTGTTGCAACTCAGGAACCTTCTCGGGAACGAGAGGTTGAGCGAAGATGCGTCGATCCTCCTCCGTCCGGGTCTTACGCCGGGAATTTTCCGAATTTTGCCGGCATCCCACGGAGACCCTCGGAGATATTCGAGTGTTTTTTCTTGGGCGTGAATTTCCCGCAAACGGGTTCGCTCTGAAGTTCGAAAGGGTTTGACTTTTCTCTCGGTCTTTAACGGTTTTTCACCGCTCTTCGTCTATCGGCCTTATCGCGTACTTCGGCCTGCCTCGCCTTTGTGACAGGGGCCCGCCGCACTTTCTCGCAACGTTCGCAGAAGCTCGTCGAGAAGCCCCTCTTCTTCATGCTCGTTTTCGCGCGTGCGTCGACAGAGTCGAAGCGTGCGCACGGACCACTCGTCCGAGAGCGGTACTGTCACCGCCCCCTCTCGCTCGATCAGCCGAAAGGCCGGAACGACCGTCACGCCCGCACCTCGGGCCACCAGGGCAACCGCAGCCTCCCAGTTCGCCACGCGAATTCTCGGCACGAGTCGGATACCCGAGTCCCTCGCCCGCTCGTCCAAAAAGTCCTGCATGGCGGAGACGGGACCGATCGCCACGTAAGGTTCGGCGGCAAGTCTCGCAAAATCGACGCATTCGAGAGCGGCCAGAGCGGAGCCCTCCGGTACGACCGCTACGAGCCGATCGACGGCGTAGGGTTCGAACGTTACCGACGGACACTCCCCGGCAAATGCGGTCACTCCCGCATCGGCCAAACCCGACGCGACTTCTTCGACCACTTGTTCGGAAGCACATTCGTCGACCTCGACGGTCATCTCGGGATGCACCTCAAGAAAGCGACCGAGTCCCTCCGGCAGAAACGACCGCAAAGCATTTTCATTCGAGACGATGCGCAACACGGCTCGCTTGCGACGCGCAAAGCGTTCGAGCGAAGCCTGAAGGTCGGAAGCTTCGCTCAAAATCGTCCGAGCGTGCCTTGCAAACACGCGCCCCGCCTCGGTGGGCACGGCCCCGCGACTCGTACGTCGAAAAAGCATCACGTCGAGTCCGCGCTCAAGCGCGGCGAGCTTCGCCGCAGCGGAACTCGGAGCGAGATGCACAGCCTCGGCCGCGCCCGAAACGCTCCCGGCGCGCTCCACCGCAAGCACCAATCGAAGATCGGAAAGATCAAAACGAATCACGAAAACGTCACCACTGCAAACGACTTCCGCACCTCGCGAAAATCCCCGGTTTCCGGCTTTTCCGGTGTCGGGCCTTCGAAATTTTAACAAACGGCGATCGGCGACCGTCTTTAAGCTTGTCTTAACCCTCTTCCACCTTTCGTCGACGTTGGCGAACCTACCTCAACGCCTGCGCTTGAAGCGACTCCGGAGAGGCCCGGCAACGTACCACCCAACCCCAAGGAGACCCCTATGCGTCTACGACCCGCCGCCCTTGCACTCCTCGCCCTTTTTGCGGCCTCCGCCGCCTCCGCGGCCTCAACCGCCCCCGATCCCGCGGCCCATCTTGCGGGCGCCCATGCCGCCAAAGGCGTGACGTGCGAATCCTGCCACAAACCGGGAACCTCGCTCACGGACGGCGAACGTGAAGTGAACGCTTCCTGCACGAGCTGTCACGGTCCGATGGAACGGATCCCGGTATCGACCCAAGGGCCGAATCCGCACAAGTCCCACCTCGGCGACATTCAGTGCACGACCTGCCACCGCGCCCACGAGTCCTCCCGCGCGTACTGCCTCGAGTGCCACGACTTCCCGCAATTCGAGAAGATGCCCTTTGCGGGCCCCAAGCGTCCGGCACCCAAACCGCTCGACAACTTTACGGACGCCAAGCCCGAGCGCGTCGAAACGGTCGACCTCGTGGTCGTGGGCTCCGGGGCGGCGGGCTTCGTCGCCGCAATGGAAGCACACGACCGGGGCGTGCGCAACATCGTCATTCTCGAGAAGATGCCGATTCCGGGCGGCAACTCCCAGCTTGCCGCGGGCGGCATGAACGCCGCCGGAACGAGCTTCCAGAAAGCTCAAGGCATCGAGGACCGAGCCGAACTGATGGCCGCCGACACGATGAAGGGCGGCAAGAACGTCTCCAATCCCGCTTTGGTCGACGTGCTCGCCCGCGAATCCGCAGCCTCGATCGAGTGGCTTCGCGAACGCGGCGCGCCTCTTGAAAACGTCGCCCGAGGAGCGGGGGCCTCCGCCGCCCGCATGCACGGCCCCAAGGGCGGCCTTGCCGTGGGCCCCTACCTCTCGGCCTTCTTCCGCAAGAATGTCGACCAACTGGAAGGCGTCGACCTGCGGCTCAATTCCCGCATGGTCAAGCTTGTCCGGAACGATCGGGGCGACGTCACGGGCGTTCTGGTGGAAGGCCTCCACACGGGGCTCTATCAGCTTGACGCCAAAGCCGTGATCCTCGCGACGGGCGGGCTCGGTGCCAACAAGGAGCTCGTGAAGAAATATCGTCCCGACATCAGCCCCGAAACGAAGACTTCGAACCAGCCCGGTACGACCGGCGACGGGATGATTCTCGGCGAAGAGGCCGGTGCCGCCTTGGTGGACGCGAAAGAAATCCAATTGAACCCGACGCTTCTGGTCGGCTCTCCCGTCATCATCTCGGAAACCGTTCGCGGCCAGGGAGCGGTCTTCGTCAACCGCGAAGGCAAGCGCTTCATTCAGGAACTCGCCACCCGCGACGTCACGAGTGCAGCCGTCTCCAAGCAAACGGGCGGCACCGCATTTGAAATCTTCGACGACGGCGTGCGGGAACGCGTTGCTCAACTCAAGGCCGCGTTCGAACTCGGACTCGCCAAGGAAGGGAACACCCTCGAAGAACTCGGCCGCAACGCCGGAATTGATCCCGCCAATCTGAAGGCCACGATCGAGCGTTACAACGCCATGGCTCGTGCCGGGAAAGACGACGAGTTCGGTCGTCCCGACATCAAGATCGAACTCAAAGGCCCGCGCTACTACGCCATCGAAATCACGCCCGCCATCCATTACGCCATGGGCGGCCTCAAAATCGACACCGACGCTCGCGTGATCGACAAAGAGGGCAAGCCCATCGCGAACCTTTTCGCTGCGGGCGAAACGACCGGGGGCGTTCACGGCAAGAACCGCCTGGGCGGCAACTCCATCAGCGAGACCATCACGTTCGGTCGCATCGCGGGCGACCGTGCGGCCGATGCGATCTTGAAGAAGTGACGTCCTCCCCGCTCTGACGGGCGGATATTCTTCATCGAGCCGTCGGGCGGACTTTACGGTCCGCCCGACGGGCTTTCCGGCGGATTCCCGATACCGCTTGACGCAACCCGCATGATCTCGCCGAGGTTGTCGTGAAAAGAAACGGGCTCGACAAAACCCGTCAGGAACCCTCACCCACCAAAGGCGGGGAGCAATCACGAAAGTTACGCTGAGAAAGCCTGCGGACGGAGGAACGTTTGTCGGGATGATCGATCGGAAAAAATCCGGTTCCCGACGCATCCCGATATCCCGCACGATTCCCGCATAGAGGTGTCCCGCCGCGTTCACGGGCACCGCAGGCACAACAGCCGTACCGGTTCCTTCAACCAAGATCGGTTCGGGCGACCACGGCATAGAGCGTATCGTCAAGGATGCGTCGAATGCGCATCGAGTGCGCATAGTAGTCCTCGACGTACGCTTCAAGTTTTTCGATATCTCGACGCGTATCCTTCAGGCTCGCTTCGACCATGTCGGGGTTGCAACTCCCGGGCGTCGCGCGAGCTGCGACGATGCCTGCCGGATCGAGGGCGCCGAGCAAATCCCCTTCTCCGATCGGAAGATTTTCAGGCACGACGTCGGGATCGGCGAGCGTCGTCCGCCACGTCTGCCAGAGTCGGCACGCCAACGCATAATCGAGATCCGCGGGCTTCAAGTCGTGCTCCCGCGCAAACGTGACGACCGCACTCGCGAAACCGTGAGCACTTCGAAAGTCCGTTCCCGCCGAGCGTACGAGTCGATCCGCAACCTCCTGCGTGCAGGTCCAGTCGGCATTGAGCTCGGAAAGCGCACGTTCGCGATCGACGACGAGCGACCGAACGATCTCGGCGGCCGTGCGCAACGTCACGCACGCGTCGTCGGCAAGAGCGTCCATCGACTGCGCGTCGCGTACGTCCGCCATCCCGAGAGGAAGATTGTGCATGCGAAACACCACGCTCTGCGCCTCTCCAAGCACAAGACCCGCATCGCGCCGGCAGTCGTTAACAAAGCCCGGATTGCGCTTTTGGGGCATCGCACTCGAATGGTAGACGCCGTTCGCGCTCCCGAGACGAATCCAAGGGTGCGGCGCGGCATACTGCCTGGAAAAGTCCGCGAGGACCGTCGCGACGTGCAACATGGCCGAAGTCACGATCTGACTGATTTCCAGCGGCAAATCGTTCCCGGCACACTGACCGGCGTCGCACGCATTGCGCGCCGTACGCTCAAAACCGAGAAGTTCCGCCATGCGTTCGACGGGAAGCGCCCAGCCCGTACCGTTGCAAACCGCCGATCCCATCGGCGAAAAATCGAAGCGTCGCAAGCACTCGAGAACACGTTGCGCATCGCGCGCAAACGAAGCGTCGTAGGCGAGGAGCGTGTGCGCGAAGAGCGTCGGCTGCGCCTGTACGCCGTTCGTGTAAGCGGGAAGGAGCGCGTTGCCCTCGCGTTCGGCCGTCTCAAGGAGTGCCGAGCGCACGTCGACGATCGCCTCGAGCACGCGCACGAGTCGGTCGCGATTGAGCCCCGCGTTGGCGGTGGCGAGAATGTCCTGACTCGATCGGCCGACGTGCAGGACGCTTGCCTGCGTACCCGCACGGCGCAGAAGTTCCGGCTCGAACGTGATGTAGAGATCCGGCCGTTCGGCGCCCGGACGCAACGCGCCGTCCCGCATGTCGTCGAGCGCTTCGACGATGCGCGCGGCCAAGTCACGCTTCAAGAGCCCCGCTTCGACGTTCGCGACCACCGACGCACGGTTGATCGCCTGAAGCCAGTCGTACGTGTCACGACGGCGCAAACCCGCGGCTTCGCGGGCGTTCGGAGCGGGAACTTTTCCAATGTGCATACCCAACATATGTTTCTTCTTCCGTGTTCGAGTGTTTGCCGCGTTGCCGTCCGACCACGCCGGTCGGCAACGCCCGTTCGTTTTACCAGCGATGCATCAAACCGACGATCGCTTCATTGGCGGAAATGTTCCCGCGCTGCCAGTCGGCATCCTGCCAAAAGTACCCCCCGACGCCGTAGAGCGACGTACGTTTGCTGAGGGCGTAGACGTAGCCGAGACCGACATTGACGCGATCGAGTTTGTTTCGGGTCGAAAGATTAAGATTTTCCGCCTTGGCATATCCGATCGAGGCCTTCACGGTGCCGCCGAGCGCCTTGAAATCCGTCCCCGTCGTAGCCGCCCACGCTTCGAAGCCCTTCTGGGAACCCGTTTGACCTGCGGCCAAGGGTGCCACTTCCTTCGTCGAGTAGCCGCCGATCCAGGGCATGTGCTTCATGTACTGCAACGTGCCGTAGAGCTTGAAAAGATCGAAGTCGACGTGCCCGCCTACGAGCGCCTTGTAGGCATCGTGCGCATAGGTGCTCGGCGAGGGAGCGCGATTGGCGGCATCGAGGCAGTCGACGGCCGCGGCCACATAATATTTTTCACCCGAAAGCGAAGCCCCCACGGCCCACCAACGGTTCGTTTTCGAAGAGCCTTCCGCGCTTTCGTCCGTACCGCTCGAATTCGATTTGAAGGAATACTGGGCATAAACCTTCAGTCCGTTCATGTCGGGCGACACGTAATGGATCATATTGTCGTGACGGGCCGTGGCGAGCGTTCCCACGAACTTCCAACCGCCCGACATGTTTCCCCAACCCGCACCGAAGGGGTTTACTTTACTTCCGAAAATCCCGGTCGTACCCGATCCCGTCGTGAGTGCGGGCATGCGACCGAATTTCACCGTGCCCCAATCTCGCGAAACAAGCCCGAGCGAGGACTCGCGCTCGAAGATGTTGCGGCCGCTCCCGTAAATCGTACCGTCGTCCGCAAGAAAGCCCGATTCTAGATGGAATGCAACGCTCAGATCGTCGGAAAGCGCCTCCGACCCCTTGATGCCCCAGGTCGAGACGTTCCCCGTCCCCTGAGAAACGGAACTCTTTTTGCCCTGACGTTCGACGTAGCCCTCGGCATCGACCGTCTGCGGATTACCGAGCGCCTGCCCCGCCGGGCCGCCCATGCCTCGGTTGAGGTCCTCGTGAAGATAGCTGATACCCTGATCGAAAAAGCCGAAAAGTTCGATTTCCGAGGCCGAGGCTGCGGAACCCGTGCAGGCGGCAAGTGCCGTTGCGAGGCACACCGTTGACATTTTGAGGGTCGCGGTGCGGGTGATATTCGTCATAACAATTCTCCTTGAGTGGTTGGATCGCGCTCGATCGGACTCGAGCGCGCGTTTTTTCGTGTGCGGCCGTCGCGGTATCGACGGCCCGCAGGTCAAACGAGGATGAGTGCGGAAAGCACGACCGCCGCGAGCATGCCCGGGAAAAGACGTTTCGCCACCTGCACCGGATCGGCCGAAGCCATGCCGGCCACGATGATGATGGCGCCGGCGAGCGGACTTGCCGTGCGTCCGAACTGCCCGGCCAAAATGGCGAGCAAACCGAGAGCGTGCGACTCCATGCCGAAGCTCGCCGCCGAAGGCGTCACCGCCTGGTTGAATGCCCAGATGGCCGCTTCGCCCGAACCCGTGCCGAGCGCCATCAGGAAGGGACCGAACGCGGCACCCCAGCGGGCGAACTCGTTCGAGCCCTTGAGGAGCTCGATGAAGGCCGACACGGCGCCCGTCGCCTGAAGGCCCGCCGCAAAAACGCCCGCAGCAACGATGAGTCCGATCACTTGCGCGTAACCCGCGCCGCACCCCTTGAAAAAGGCTTTCGAAATTTCTCCCGGATTCATGAGGGTGACGAGCGCAATAAAGACGAGCCCCGCAAGCATGGCCGCGACGACGTCAACCCCCGCTTTCGGGAACCACACGGAAGCACAGATCAAAAGCGCGAGCGGCACGAGAGGCGCCACGGCCTTGAGCGGGTTGATTTTGAAGTTGCTCGTCGCGGAGTCCTTCCCCGCAGTCGACGCATCCGCAACGGCCCGAGCTTCGTCGGCGGCGAGATGATCCTTGTGCTTTACGAGCATCAAAAGACTGTTGACGACGATCGTTACGAGAGAGAGCCCGAGAACGTAAGGCGCGGCCCAACCGATGAAGGCCATCAAATCCATGCCGCTCATCTTCGCGACGTAGATGTCGTGGGCGCACCCCGGATTGAGAAGGAGCCCCGCCATCGTTCCGCCGCCCACGGCCGCAGCCGCCGCGGCCGGACGAATACCCGCACGCAACAAGAGCGGAATGAAGGTCGCGCCTGCCGTCGCCGCGGTACCCGCCGCCGACATGATCGCGATATTGATGAGGAAAGTGAGTACGGTCGTCATCGGAATGAGGAAACCGCCGAGCTTCTTGAGGGGAGCCGCTACGGCCGCGACGAGATGGCGGTCGCACTGCGACGCCTGTACGGCATACGCAAAGCCCATGGCCGCACAGATGGGCGGCACGAGCGTCAGGCTTGTCATGCCTTTAACGAATGCCTCGAAAGCTTTCATGGGAGCGCCCGAAGCCGCGCAAAGCACGAAGCCCGAAACAACGAGCAACATGCGCGTCTCCCAACGCTTGGCGAGTCCGTACACGATGAAGACTACGGATAAAACCGCGAGCCAGATTTGCCACGTCATGGTCGGCAATCTCCTTTGGGATGGTGTATCTGTGAGGGTCGAAGTGTTTCGATGAAGCGAAGGGCGCCCTCGGGCGTTCGGCTTCGCTCGACGTGCAGTCTCTCAAGTTCGCGAACAAAAAAGAAGGCAACAATTTGCTCTTCATCGTTTCCAAATTCGCAACAATCCTGGGAAGAAAGAGATATGCAGAGTTGACAAGTCGGTGTTTTTCAAGGAATAATTTTTGCCCAAGATTGTTGCAAAGTACGCAATATTCAAGGGATATACCTAATGTCGGAAAGAGGCTTGCATGGGAAAGATCGATGATCTCGGCACCTGGAAAACTTTCGTGGAAGTGGTGCGAACGGGCGGAGTTCACGCGGCGTGCGACACGCTTCGGTGCGAACCGAGTACGGTGAGCCGCGCGCTGAAGGCAATCGAACTCGAACTCGGCGCTCCCGTCTTTCGGCGGGAAGGAAGGCAACTGCGGCTGACCACGCTCGGCATTCGGGCTCACGAGCGCGCACAGGCGCTTCTCGCCGAACACCGCGCCATGATCGAAGAGCTGCGCGGCGACCGCGACCGTCTCTCCGGGAAAGTGCGTCTTGCCGCCAACGCGGGCATCACCGCGACCGAAATCACGCCTTCGCTCGTCGAATTTCGCAAGGTGTATCCCGAGATCGAGTTCGAACTCGTCGACCTCAATGTTCCGATTCCCGAGATATTTCGCTCGACGGAGCAACCGCTCGTTGACATCGCCCTCGGCTACGGACCGCATCAACCGCTCGACGGCCTTGTCTCGCGTTACCTCGGCGACATGCCTTTCATCTGTTGTGCTTCACCCCTCTACGTGAAGCAGTACGGACGTCCCGTACATCCGAGCGAAGCGAGGTCGCACACGGGACTCGTGTTCGAGCCTATGATGCGTCGCCCGGCCACCGCGCTTGAACACAACGGTCTCAGACAAGAGCTCGTCTGGAAACAGAAGATGACGTTCAAAAACCTCTTGAGCGCGCGCTCGGCCGTGTTGCTCGGTGCGGGCATCATGCCCGATTTGCCGCTCTTTCACGCCGCCGAAGCACTGCGTTCGGGAGAAATCGTTCCCGTAATGGAAGGCTGGCGGACGCCCAGCGGTTCGTGCTTCGTCTTCGCAACGCAAGAAGCATACGAAAGGCGACGCGTTCGCCTTCTCTTGGAGTGGCTTGCCGACACCGAACGAAAACAACTCGAACGGCTTCGCGCCGAATTTCCGCAGTTTTACGGCTGAGAGCGTCGACGGAAGTCGTCGAAGACCGCACCGTCTTCTTCGGGCGGCACCCCTCGCCGCCCCGCCTCACTCCCGGATTTTCCACCCCCGCGTCACGAGAACCACCGCCGCAACCGTGACGACGCAGGCCGTAAGCGCCACGACGACGAGGCTCGTACCGATGTCGGTCGTGCCGCGCCCGAAGAAGCCCTGCCGGAAGCCGTCGACCAGGTAGAAAAAGGGATTGAAAGCGCTCAAGGTACGCCCGACGGGCGGGAGCGACTCAACCGAGTAGAAAACGCCCGAAAGGAACGTGAGCGGCATGACGACGAAATTCATCACCGCCCCCATCTGGTCGTACTTATCGGCCCAGAGCGCCGTGATGAGGCCGAGCGAGGCCATGATCGCCGCGCCGCAAAAGGCAAAGGAGAAAAGGACGAGGGGCGACGCGACGGGCGGTGCCGCCCAGAAGGCGCATACCGCGTAGAGGCCGACGCCGACCAACGCCGCGCGCACGAAGCTCGCACAAATGTAGGCGGCGGCGAGCTGAGGCCCCGGAATGGCGGGAAGCAGAATGAAAACGAGGTTTCCCGAAATCTTCGACTGAATAAAGCTCGATGCCGTATTCGAAAAGGCGTTCTGCAAGACCGACATCATGATGAGGCCCGGGATGATGAATTCCGTGTACGAAACGCCTTCATAGACAGGCAAGTGCTTTGCAAGCGCCTCGCCGAAAACCACCAAATAGAGAAATCCCGTCAGAATCGGAGCTCCTATCGTATGGATCCATACCTTCAGAAAACGCAGGAGCTCCTTGCGAAAGAGCGTTGCGAAGGGCGTCCACATCACTTTCCACCTCCCGTAATGTGCAAAAAGACGTCCTCCAGGTCGGGCTGCCCGACCGTGAGGTTTTCGATCGTCGTGCCGAAGCGCGTCATGCGCTCGAGCTTGGCGGCGACGTCGGACGCGTCCGCGACGCGAAGCGCGATGTCGGCGCCGTGCCTGCGCAGGAGGTCCCCTTCGAATTCGGGAGGAAGATCGCCTGCCGTAAGGCGACAGCGCAACACCCGCCCTTCGAAGCGCGAGAGAAGCGCCTCCGTCCGGTCGAGCGCCACGAGTTCCCCCTTTTGCATGATCGCAAGCCGCTGACAGAGAGCCTGCGCTTCCGCGAGGTAGTGCGTCGTGAGAACGATCGTGTGCCCCTGCGCGTGCAAACTCCCGATGAAGGCCCAGAGGTGTTCGCGAAGTTCCACGTCCACCCCCGCCGTCGGTTCGTCGAGAACAATGACGGCGGGCTTGTGCACGAGCGCCTGTGCGACGAGAACGCGTCGCTTCATGCCGCCCGAAAGCGACCGCATGCCCGCATCCGCTTTGTCGGCCAAGCCGAGACGCTCGAGGATTTCGTCGATCCAGGCGTCGTTCTTGCGTACGCCCCAATACCCCGACTGAAAACGAAGCGTTTCGCGAACGGTGAGAAACGGATCGAACGTGATCTCCTGCGGCACGATCCCGAGCTGCAACGAGGCCGCACGGCGGTCCGTCGCCGTGTCGAACCCGCGCACGCGAATGCGTCCGCTCGTGGGCGCAGCCAATCCCCCGAGACAGGAAATGAGGGTCGACTTTCCCGCACCGTTCGGACCGAGAAGGCCGAAGAATTCGCCTTCTTCGACCGTAAAGGAGACGTCCTTCAGAGCCGCAACACCCGTGCGGTAGGTTTTGCCGAGGTGCTCGATAGCAATGGCGCTCGGAGGGCTCGCAGGGCTCGAAGTCGGCGGTATCAAAACGGAGGTCATGGTCGTACGGAAATCGCTGGCGGGTCTTTCCGACCGTCGAGGCGCACCGTGCGGCTTTCGACGTCGGACCGCCCATCTTAATCCGTACGATGTTCGGCCGCCCGCCGTGTTCGCTTTCCGCCGAACATCCGCCCCGTGCAACGCGCCGACGAAAAGAAAGCCGGTCCCTTTCGGGAACCGGCTCGCTTTTCGATTGTACCGAACACTTGAAACCGTCAGCCCCCGGGCGGCTTACGTCGCCCGCGGGACTCGGCTCAAGGCTCGGCGCGTGCCTCAGAGCGATGCACGCAGGATTTCAAGGACGCCCGCACGATCGATCGGACGCAGCGCCCCCTGAAGGCTCCACCAGCAGGTTTCGACATGTTCGGCCATCGCTTCGAAGTGCTCGTCCGTGACACCCGTTTCCGAAAGACGCGACGGAATGCCGATCGACGCGAAGAATTCGGCCGTCTTGTCGATCGCCGTCTGCGCAACGGTCATCGGATCGCCTTCGGGGTCGAGCCCCCAGACGCGTACGCCGTACTGCACGAAGCGCGGCAGCGTCGTTTCCGTGAGGCTGTAGCGCATCCAGTGCGGCGTGATGATCGCGAGACCCACGCCGTGCGTGATGTCGTGGAAGGCCGAGATTTCGTGCTCGATCCCGTGGCAGGGCCAGGGCGAAGGCGTGCGCCCGAGAGCAAGCATGCCGTTGCAACCGAACGAACTTGCGAGCATGAGCGCCGAGCGCGCTTCTTCATTCTCGGGGTCCTTCACGGCCTTCGGACCGTACTCGATGCAGGTGCGCAAAATCGTTTCGCAAAAGCCGTCGCTCACGGGATTGCCTTCCATCACCATGTACTGTTCGAACGTATGGCTCATGATGTCGGCAATGCCCGCCGCCGTGTGGTAAGCGGGAACGGAGAACGTGAGCGACGGGTCGCAAATCGACGCCACGGGAGCGAGCAGGTCGTTCGCCATGCCGAGTTTTTCGGAGGTCGCCGTATTGGAAATCACCGCACTGTTGTCGTATTCGCTGCCCGTAGCGGCGAGCGTCAATACCGTAAAGAGCGGCAACGCCTTTTCGATGCGATCCGGATGACGCACAAGCTCCCAGGCCTCTTCGTCGCTCACGGCCGCGGCCGCAATCGCCTTCGAGCAGTCGATGACGCTGCCGCCCCCGACCGCGACGATGAAGTCGACGCCGTGTTCCTTGCAAAGCGCCGCACCCGCACGGACGGAATCGATGCGAGGATTCGGCACCACGCCCTCGAGTTCAACGATTTCACGCCCGACGAGCGCCGCTTTCACGCGGTCGACAAGCCCCGATTTGCGGGCGGAACCCGTACCGGCCACGAGCAGCACGCGCGTGCCGTAGTTGCGGGTAAGGTCGTCAAGTTCTTCGATGCGATCCTTGCCGTAAATCAGACGGGTCGGAAGATAAAGCGAAAAAGGCTGCATGGTTTGCAATCTCCTCAAAACCGAACGAGAGACATGCGGCCGCTCTTCTATGGGTTCGGGCGGCTCCGCATGCGGATCGTCTCAATCTTACCGAAGCGGGAGCAGATCCCGTTTCATAAAAACCCGCGGATCCTAGCCCGAAACTGCTCCGAACCGCACCTGCCGCAGGACGTATCGGCAAAGAAAAAGGGGCGACGGTACGTGCAACCGTCGCCCCAAGCAGAGACCCCGAAGAAACAACGCGACGAGGAGAAGCGTCGGTCCGGCGATCGTTTTCCCGTCGATCGCAAGACGCGTCGCCCGAGCCGACCCCTTGGCTCTTTCGCGGGCGACGTGTTGTTTCCCGTTGAGGTGCAGTATGCCTCAAATCTCCTTCAAATGCAAGTGATTCTCATTCAAGGTTTAAAGATTTTTATGTCGTCCCTTCGCGGGGGCGCGAGGACGCGGCGCCCGAGACTCTCGCAACCTTCCCGGACGATGAATATGAAAAAAGGGCCGACAGTCGCAACGACCGTCGGCCCCCAAGCAGAGACCCCGAAAAACAACGCGGCGAGGAGAAGCGCCGGCTCCGCGATCGTTTTCCCGTCGACCGGAGAGCTTTTCCGCCCGAGCCGACCCCTTGGCTCTTTCGTGGGCGGGTGTTGTTTCCCGATGAGTGAAGTATGCCTCAAACGACCCGTTAATGCAAGAAATTCTCATTTGCAGATGTAACAAAAACACTCGGATCGTTTCAAACCCGTTGACACACCCGCCCTCGTGCATGGCCTCTCCGCGGTCGCACTCGGGAAAGTTCGAACCGTGCAGCCCAACACCTCCGACGACGTTCACGCATGGACGACCTTCGTGCTGGGCTTCGTTCTAGCACTTTTCGGGCCCCCGGCGGGCGAAGAAGCGTCGCATCTCCCCTACCTCAACCGAACGGAAGCCTTCCGGGCCGTCATTGACAACTCGGCCGCCCCCCGACTTCCAAGATTTCCGACGTTGAGGCACGAGAAAAAAACGCCCGGAGGGTGCGGAGCCCCTCCGGACGTTTCGATGTGAGAAGCAAAAAGAAAGCGACTCGGCTTACTTCGCGCCGTTCTTCATCTTGAAATTGAACTGGTGGCACTGCTCGCAGTAATTGACTTCCGGTTCGTGCTGCATGTGGCAGAGCGTGCAGTCGCCGTTGTGCGGCGCCTTATGGGGATTGGGTTCGAGCGCCTTCGTCTTCGCAGCCACATCGTCACGGTTGTGGCAGGCGAGGCACGTCTTTTCATCCGGGTAATTCGGATTCTTCATGTCGGGGCCGTGGCAGGTTTCGCACTTCAGACCGCGGGCAACGTGGCGGTCCGCACCGAAGTCGGCGGCGGTGGCGGCGCTCGAAAGAGCGGCAAGGCCGAGGCAAAGCGAAGCGGCGATGGCGGCAAAACGCATCATGGTAGGGGGTCTCCTTGAGGAAACGAGTGAGAACGAGGAAAGGGAAAAGAGGAAGAATTTTCGGTCGGGGAACCGAAAGGAACGCCCGAAAGAGACGCGCTCCTCCGGGCGTGGTGCGGCAGGGAAACCACGGGGTACCCCTATCGAGAAGATCGGGGGCTCGGGGACCAAGTCCTACCGCCTCCGCCCGGCTCGACCGAATCGAAGCACGGTCGAATCGAGCGGTTCAAGCGATCGAATTCGGGAATCAGCAGCCCTTGAATTCGTTCGCCGTACGAGCGGCCACACGACCGAAGATCATGCAGTCGGCCACGGCGACGGTACCGAGACGGACCATACCGTGCACGCCGCCCGTGACTTCACCCGCGGCATAAAGGCCGTTGATCGGGTCGCCGTAGACGTTGAGGACCTGAGCCTTGTCGTTGATTTCGAGGCCGCCCATGCAGTGGTGGACGCGCGGCCAGAGGCGAACGGCGAGGAACGGGCCCTTTTCGTTGGGCTTGGCGTTCGGGAACATCATGCAACCGAATTCCGGGTCCTTCTGATCCTTGATGTACTGGTTGAAGGTGTTGTTCGTCTTTTCGAGTTCGGCGAACGGGATCTTCAGGTCGTCGGCCATCGCCTTCAGGGTGTCGTACTTCTTGACGACGCCGTTCTTGAGGGCGCGCTCGTAGAGCTCTTCGGTCATGTTCTTGCCGATGATGGCCGTACGGGCGTTTTCTTCCGTCGTGTAGATGACGGCGGGGTGACCCATGGCGACGATGGCGTCGGCGCGAACCTTACGGTTGCCGGATTCCTGAACGAAGCGCTTCGCGGTGACGGGGTCGATCATCGGACCGTAGCCGAGGGCGGATTCGACGAAGAGCGGAGCAACGCCGAAGCCCTTTTCGTCGGGCGAGGTCCAGGGACCCATCTGGATCCAGTCCATCTGAATGGTGTTGGCACCGACCATCTGGGCTTCCTGAATCATTTCGCCCGTGGCGCCGGGATGGTTCGTGGACGTGAAGTCGGCCGTGAGGCGCGGGTCGTGCGAGGTACGCATCTTCACGTTGTTCGCGAAGCCGCCCGAGGCGAGCAGCACGCCCTTCGTCGCGCGGATGTAGGTGACCTTGCCCGATTCTTCACGACCGAAGCGGTAGCCCGTGCGGGCCTTCACGCCGAGAACGCAACCCTTGTCGTTGACGATGAGTTCTTCGACCTTCGTGCGAAGACGCGGTTCGATCCCGTATTCCTTGAGCTTGGCAAGCATCGGGTTGATGAAGCCCGAGCCCGAGTTGTTCGTCACGGCGTGGCTGCGCTTGACGGAGTGGCCGCCGTGGAAGGTCACGGCCTTGAACTGCACGCCGATCTTGTCGCGGAGCCAGTAGAAGTTTTCAACGGATTCGTCGGCGATGCGACGGGCGAGGCTCGGGTGGGCAAGACCGCCGCCCGCCTTCAGAATGTCCGCGTAGAGGAGGTCGGCGCTGTCCTTGATGCCGTCCTTTTCCTGCATGTCGGTGCCCGCAGCGGCCACGGCGCCGCCGTTGATGATGGAGTTGCCGCCAGCGCTCGGCATCTTTTCGAGAATGAGGATGTCTTCCTTCTTCATGCCGAGACCGTGCGCTTCGAGAGCGGCGGCCAAACCGGCAAAGCCCGTGCCGACGATGACGAAACCTGTCGTTTCGTTCCAGTTGATGTTCTTCGCTTCCGCGGCGGAAACGGTCGAGACGAAGCCGCCGAGACCGAGCGAGAGAGCGCCGGCGCCGGCCGTGCCGAAGAGCGAACGACGGGAAATCTGGGTCATTGTTTTGCTCCTTTGAAGCTGAGAGTTGCAAAGAGAAAACGGGCGCGAAGGTCCCGTTCCGCTTTGGAACCAGGTCGAAAGTGCGTCCCGACGGAGCGCAAGCCCCCTCCGAACGTCGTGCAAAGAGTCTATCGACACCCTCCTCTCGGCGTAACCCTATTGGTAGGGTGTCGGCACCTCAGAAAAACCCTCAAAAAAGGACCGCAAATCCAACAACGTCGACCCCGAAACGCGTTCGATCCGACATCGAAAAAGCGAAAAACCGCACCCCGGGCGGAGTGCGGTTTTTCGATTGAAAGCCTTTCGTCCGAACGTTCGAACGTGCGGCCGGACCTCAGGGCGTCGTCGAGAGGACGGGCAAATCCCCGCCCGAAGCGCCGAGTGCGTCAAGCTCTTTCAAAGCGGCGGCCGCGGCCGCATCGTCGCCCGCTTCGGTTGCCTTCGAGAGCTTCTCAAGCGCCGCGTTGAAGGCCTGCTCGTCGGCTTCGCCCCAATCGGAAACGATCTTCGCCCGGTCGCCCGCACCCTCGGCGGGTTGCGTTGCCGGCGCGGATTCCGTCCGTGCGGCTTCCCGCACGCTCGTGCCGTTCGACGTGTCGGACGGGCGCGCACCGCCGGAACCGGCGGGTTCCGCGGACTCGGAAATCGCGGGCTCCTCGGGAGCGTCGACACTGTTGGTATCGGTTTCGGTTGCGCCCTCGGCTTCTTCCGTTTTCCGCACGTTCGTCCCGTTGTCCGACTCTTCTTCCGGAGCGCCCTCTTCGGTCTCATCGGAGGTCGCTTCCGTGTTCTCTTCCGAGGTCTTGTCGGTCTCCGACGTTTTTTCGGTTTCTTCGGTCGTTTCCTCTGTTTCCGTCTTTTCGCCCGCAACGGCCCCGGCGGCTTCGGCCTTCGCCTTCTCCTCGGCCTTGCGCTTCGCTTCGCGTTTGGCTTCAAGGCGCTTCAACGCCTCTTCGCGCGCTTCGGCGATCGCGCGACGGCGTTCGTCTTCGGCTTCGACCGCATTGACGAGCGCCAACCCCGCGCGCACCTTCGGGAAGCCCGTATAGGGGAGAAGCACCGTCAGGAGCCCGATCAAATCGGCGCGCGTCGCGCCGAGCGTTTTTGCCGCACGGACGTGCATTTCGATTTCTTCCCGTGCACCCGATGCGACGAGGGCGGCCAAGAGCACGAGCTCGCGCTCCAGGTCCGTAAGGTACGCCCGCCCGAACGTCTCCCCGTAGGCCCAGGAGGAAAGAAGCGACAGCTGAAGCGGCCGCTCGTCCTCGCGCAGTCCCGCGTGGAAGGCGTAGAGGTACTCGCGCCCGAAAAGCTTTTCTTCCACCGCAAGGCCGTGCTCGAAGCGCTCCGCCGCCCCGGCGGTCGAGGGACGCGTCTCGGGCGCGCCCATCCCGGCTTCGCCGAGTTCGGCGTGCAAAATCCGCTCGGCCGAGATGACGGCGGGCATGCCCGCGACGGCCATCGTCTGTACGAGCACCTCAAGGAGCTCCTCCGCGGAGACACCCGCAAAGAGCGCCCGGCGGAAGGTTTCCGCCAATGCTTCCGAGCCGCCGTGGGCGGGGAGAACCGTCATCGCGGCCGTTTGCAGAAGATTCGCGAGTCGGTCGTCGAGCGACGTGCGTTCGGGCACGTCGTCTTCGAGGAGTCGCTTGAAAACGGGTTCCAAAACCGAAACGAACCCCGTCGCCGGAGCCTCGGCCGCACGGACGGGGGCGCTGAGAGCGGTCAATCCGCCCGCAAGGCCCGTGAAGGCAAAACCGAGTTTCGCGAGATCGCGTCGTTGCATGCGCGTCATTCGATTTCTCAAAAGAGATGGATGAGCACGCGGTGTGCCGCGTGCTCGGGTTGAACCGGAAGAGCAACTTCGAGAGTCTCAAGGAAGCCTCGTTCGAAACCTTCTTGAAGCCCGTTGAGACCCGCGGACGAACCGGCGGCTCAGTTCGCCTTGAGAAGCGTTTCGGCGAAGGTCTTCGCCGCTTCGCGGTGCGCCTTTGCGAGGGGTTCGACCGCAAGACCCGTCGCGAGCACTTCGCCCGCATAGGTCCAGTTGAGGTAGCCGCAGACCAAGCGCATCTGGTCGATCATGGGACGCATCGCCGCTTCGCCCGGACCCGCGCTCGTAGCAAGGAGAACGAGACGCGCGGGGTGTTGCTGGAGTTCGCCGTTCCTGGCGAGGAACCGGTCGAGAACGATCTTGAGCTGCGCGCTCATCCCGTAGTAATAGAGCGGCGTCGCAAAGACGACGACGTCGGAGGCGAGCAGTCGGTCGATCACGCGGTCCATGCCGTCCGCATCCACGTTTTCGCCCGCTTCGAGGCGCTTCAAGAGCTTCGCGTCGACGGGCGAGACGCCGAGCTGATCGACGTCGATCCGAACGACGTTGGCACCGGCCAATTTGGCGCCGTCCGAAAAGCCGGCCGCAAGCGAGGCCGTGTTGCCGTTGAGGTGGGGGCTGCCGAGAAGAATCGTGACTTCCATGCTGTGATCCTTGGTTTCTTGAGTGTCGCGGATGTGATCGGTCGGATGTCGGGAATGCTCATTGAGCCTTTCGGGCATTGGAGTGCCCGTTCCGTTCCGACTGTACGGCGGCGAGCATCCGACCGCTTTCTTTCATGAAATCGTACGCGAGCGTTCCGAAGTAGTCGCGCGCCCGGCCGAAGTGTTCGACAAAGGCGTCGCGGTCGCCGCGAAGAACAAGCTCGAGTTCGGGCGCGAGGCTTTCGACGTAAGCGCGAATGAGGCGCGCGTTCTCGTCGTTGGCCATGATGATGTCCGCATAGAGGTGCGGATCCTGTGCGAAGAGTCGCCCCACCATCTCCAACTCCAGCCGGTAGATGGGCGAACTCATCGCCATGATCTGACGCAGATCGGGATGAAGCTCCGCAAGGAAAACCCCGTACGCGTAGGTCGTGAAGTGGCGCAGGGCCTGAATGATCCCCATCGCGCGGTCGTGCTCTTCGGCGCTCGTCGTGACGACCGAGGCGCCCTCCCGACGAAGCAGCGTTTCAAGCCAGGCGCTCGCTTCCGGGTCTCGGGCGGGCACGTAGACGAAGACCTGTCGCTCCAAAGAGGTGACGTCGGGCCCGAACATCGGGTGCAGACCCGCCACGGGTCCCGCATGAGCCGCCAACATCGCCTCGACCGGCGCGCGCTTCACGCTCGTCACGTCCGAAAGAACGGCGTCCGCGTCGAGCATCGGTCCGAGTCGGGCTATCACGTCCGTTGTCACGTCGATCGGGACGGACACGACGACAAGCTTCGCGCCGCGCAGAATCTCGTCGGCCCGATCCCAGTCGTCTTTTTCAAGAATGCGCACTTCGCGCCCGTCGGCCGCAAAGAGGCGCTGCAGAATCCGCCCCATGCCGCCCGCACCGCCCACGAGGACGACGGGAGCTTTCGCTTCGTTCGCGCTCGACACGGTTTCCGGAGACGGTGCCTCTTCATGAATCGCTTCATGAGTGTCTTCGCAGACTTCTCCGTATGCCCTCAGTGCGCGCTCCAATTCCCGCGCCGCACGGGCGACGGCGGCTCGGGCCGCGGCTTCGGGCGAAACGGCATCGATCGCTTCGGTCACATCGGGCGCAAGACGCGCCTGCAAGCCTTCGAGGCGCGTGAAAAAGCTCGAGCGCGCCTCGGCGTCGCCCGCAAAGAGCCGGAGCTCTTTTTCCGAACGGTTTGAAAAAGCACACGGGGTGGACGACATGGAAACGCAAAGCTCCTCGAAGGGGCCCGAGCTTGGAGGAAGCGAGCCCGCAAAAAAAGAAAACGACGACGGCCGCGAAGGCCGACCGTGAAAACCGAAAGCAAAGCCGTTCGAAGGCGCTCCTTTCGGGCTCTCAAGTCCTGCATTATCGCATCGGGTCGGCGGAGGAACTCGTGAATTCGACCGCAAACGCAGACGCGGCGGCCGCCTCTTCGTCCTCCGGAGGGCTTTTCGCCTCGGTTTACGCCTTTTTGCCCCATGCACCGCCCGTTTCGGGGAAGGAAACCGGGCCGAAGAAGCGCGTCGCGGGTCGTCCTGAGGACCGCCCAAGAGGAAATCGGGCTTTCCGAGGTGCATTCACAAGTGAGAAACACTCACAATCTCATTCCCTTTCGGGCGAAATCGCGCTATAGTCCACCCCACGGAAGAAAGGGCGCAACGAGGCCGACGCGCCGCCTTTCGTCACAACAACACGCAAGTCGGCCGCAGGATTCGCACAATGCTTTTGCTTAAGGAACTTCCCATCGGCGCTCGCGGTCGCATCGTCGGCTTTCACAACGAACACCGCGAATACCGTCGGCGCCTTCTGATGCTCGGGGCCACCCCGGGGACGACCTTCGAAGTCGTGCGTCGCGCGCCGCTCGGCGATCCGATCGAAATCCGCGTGCGCGGCAGTTTCATCAGCGTTCGCAAAGACGAAGCGGAATTGATGCGCATCGAACGCCTGAGCGACTGAGACCGGGCTTTCGAAACCGAGTCGAGCGTAGTCGCCTGCGAGCCGTTCGACGCCGAGGCGTCGGGCGGCCCGATTTTTTTAGCACCCCCGCTTCGTCGCGCCCCGGCGCCCCCTGCGGCATTTTTACGTTTATCCCCATCCACCCACCGAGAAACCCTTTTCATGCAGACTCGCACCGTCTGCGTCGTCGGGAACCCGAACTGCGGGAAGACGACGCTATTCAACGCCCTCACGGGCTCCCACCAGGAAGTCGGCAACTGGCCGGGCGTCACCGTCGACAAGAAAGTCGGCCGCTTCACGCACCGTTCCGTTTCGATCGACCTCGTCGACCTGCCGGGCATCTATTCGATCACCCCGTCGGACGCTTCGGGCGAAGACGAACGCATCGCCCGCGACTACATCCTGACGGGCGAGGCCGAACTCGTCGTCAACATCATCGACGCCTCGAATCTCGAGCGCAATCTCTACCTCACGACGCAGCTGATCGAGATGCAGGTCCCGATGTTCGTCGTCGTGAACATGCTCGACATCGCCAAGCAGCACCGCCTCTCGATCGACCTCAACGCGCTTTCGCGCGAACTCGGTTGCCCCGTGGTGGGCGTGATCGCTTCGCGCGAAGACGGGATCGACGCGCTCAAAGACGCGATCCTCGCCGCGCTCGAGCACCCCGTGGTGCCGCGCGTGAAGACCCGCTTCGACGAAAGGATCGAGCGCGCGGTCGCCGAAACGGCCGCTTACTTCCGCGAAGCGAAGGTCTCGCGCCCCGAGTGGTTTGCGATGCAGTTCATGGAAGAGTCGGCGGGCCTTGACGACAAACTCCCCGGGATCGACCTCGAACCCGTCAAGGCGCGCGTTCGGGCTCTGAACGAGGAAACGCAAGGCGACACGGACATTCTCGTTGCGAGCGCTCGCTACGCCTTCGTGCAGGAGGTCGCCGACCGTGCGATCACGCGCGTCGGCGAAGTGACGCAAAGCCTCACGGAGAAAATCGACCGCGTGGTCCTCAACCGCTGGTTGGGCCTGCCGATTTTCCTCCTCGTCATGTACGTGATGTTCCTCTTCACGCAGAACGTGGGCGGGGCCTTCATCGACTTCTTCGACATTCTCGTGGGCGGCGTCATGGTCGAAGGGGTCGGCGAACTCCTCGCCTCGCTCGGTGCTCCGGACTGGCTGCGCGTCTTCCTCGCAAACGGCGTGGGCGGGGGCCTTCAGACGGTCTCGACCTTCATTCCGGTCGTCTTCTTCCTTTACCTTTTCCTTGCCGTCCTTGAGGACTCGGGTTACATGGCACGCGCCGCATTCGTCATGGACCGCCTGATGCGCGCCTTGGGGTTGCCCGGCAAAGCCTTCGTGCCCTTGATCGTCGGTTTCGGCTGCAACGTCCCCGCCATCATGGCGACGCGCACGATGGACCGGGCGTCCGACCGCATCATCACCGTCATGATGGCGCCCTTCATGAGCTGCGGCGCGCGACTTCCGGTCTACGTCCTCTTTGCCACGGCCTTCTTCCCCACGAACGGGCAGAACCTCGTTTTCGCTCTCTACGTGATCGGGATCGCGGCCGCCGTGCTGACGGGGTTCCTTTTGAAGAACACGGTACTTCCCGGGAGCGCCGCGCACTTCGTGATGGAAATTCCCCCCTACCACATCCCGACCTTGAAGGGCGTGATGCTTCGCACCTGGGAGCGCGTCTCGGGCTTTACGGTCCGCGCGGGTCAGGCGATCATCGTGATCGTCGCCTGCCTGACGTTCCTCAATTCCCTCGGTACCGACGGCTCCTTCGGGAACGAGGACAGCGACAAGTCGGTCCTGTCGTCGATCGGTCGCACGATCGTTCCGGTACTCGAACCCATGGGCGTTGAAGAAGAAAATTGGCCCGCCGCGGTCGGGATCTTCACGGGGATCTTCGCCAAGGAAGCGGTTGTGGGGACGCTCAATTCGCTCTACGGCCAGATGGCCGCAACCGAAGCCTCCGACGAAGAAACGAACGAATCGACCTTCTCCTTTGCGGATACGCTCGGGGAAGCGCTTTCCGTCACGGGTGAAAACCTCGCGGGCCTGGGTGCGGCTCTCACCGACCCCCTGGGGCTTTCGGTCGGAGACCTCTCCGACGAAACGTCGGCCGCCGAAGAGCAGGAAGTCTCGACGGGTACGATCGACACGATCCGCACGCTCTTCGCGTCGCAATCGGCCGCCTTTGCCTACCTCCTCCTCGTGCTCCTTTACTGCCCGTGCGTGGCCGCCATGGCGACGATTCTGCGCGAAGTGGGCTTCGTGTGGACGGTCTTCTCGGGCATCTGGACGACCGTGCTCGGCTACTCCGCCGCGACCGTCTTCTACCGGCTCGCGCACTTCGCGGAAGCTCCCGCGTACGCCGCGGTTGCGATCGGCGGGTGCCTCGCCGCTCTCCTCGTGCTCCTTCTCGTGATGAAACGCCTTGCGCGCCGCAACACGGGGCCGAAGGTGATTCCGATCGTGCCGAAGCACTGAGGTTCGACAAGAACACCCGAGAAACGACGAAACGCCCGGCTCCGTGCAGGAGGCCGGGCGTTTCGCTTTGGGAGACTGCGTGCGGGACTTCACGAATCTTCGGGACCCGTGAAGCCCTTGAAAGGGATCAGCTGTTGCCCCACACCTCGTCGGCGATCCGCTTCACGAGACGGACCTTCGCCCATTCTTCCTCTTCCGTCATGATGTTCCCCTCTTCGGTCGAGGAGAATCCGCACTGCGGCGACAGGCAGAGGCGCTCGAGCGGCACGTAGGCCGAAGCTTCGCGGATGCGGGCCTTGACGGCTTCGGGGTCTTCGAGTTCGGGGAACTTCGACGTGATGAGACCGAGCACGACCGTCTGGTCCTTGATGTGGCGCAGGGGCTCGAAGGAGCCCGCGCGGTCGCTGTCGTACTCCAGGAAGAAGGCGTCGACGTTGCAGTTCGCGAAGAGAATCTCCGCCACGGGTTCGTACCCGCCCGAGGAGAACCAGGTCGAGCGGAAGTTGCCGCGGCAGATGTGCATCGTGACCGTGAGGTCGGCGGGCTTCTTCGCGAGGACGGCGTTCAGGGCCTTCACGTAGTTGCGACCCACCGCATCGACGTCGATCCCGCGGGCCGCGTAGGCCGCGCGCTTTTCCGCGGAGCAGAATTCGCCCCAGCTCGTGTCGTCGAACTGAAGGTAGCGGCAGCCGCGTTCGTAAAGGGCCAACATCGCGTCCGTCCAGGCTGCGGCCAGGTCTTCGAAGAGGAGATCCGGATTTTCCGCATAGGCCGCGATCGGTTTGTAGTTCGCTTCGCGCACGCAGCAGATGAGGTGCAGCATCGAGAGCGAGGGAATCGTGAACTTCACGGGCGCGTCGCCCGCGAGGCGCTTCACGCGATCGAAAGCCGCGAGGAACGGATGATCCTTCGGGAAACCGATCCGATCTTCGATCACGACCGTTTCCGCCTTGGGCTGGTGACCTTCGAAGTGCACCGACCAGGCTTCCGCCTTCACGTGACGGATCCCCGAGAGGCCCGCCAGGAAGTCGAGGTGCCAGAAAGCGCGCGGGAATTCGCCGTCCGTCACGGCCGTCAGACCGTTTTCGCGTTCCTTGCGGATGAGCGCGGCGATTTCACGTTCTTCGACGGCCGAGAGCTCGTCGCGCGTGAGCTTCCCCGCTTCGAAAGCGGCGCGCGCTTCGAGCAGGCACTTAGGACGAAGGAAGCTGCCGACGACGTCGGCGCGGTAGGGCGGAAGAATGCGTTCCATGGAATTCTCCTCTTCGGGGGGTATGCGGGTGGATTGGAAAAGCCGGAAAGAAACGGGCGCTCCCTTTTTCGGGAGCGCCCGTTCGAATGCATCGGACGTTTTCGAATTATGCGCCCGAGCCTGCAACCCCAAAACGGCCCGCGGGCGGTCTCATACGGTAATACCTTAAGAAAAAGTCGAAAAGGTCCGAAAAAGGTCGCCGTGCCGCGGGGATGCGGACCGAAAGGTACGTCAGTACTCGACGTCCTTGAGCGGATCGCCGATACGTTCCACGGCCTCGATCACCATATCCCAGAAGCGGGGCTGATCGAGCTCGACCGCGGCAAACGTACGGCACCCCTCGGGAGCGGGACGACGGAAGTCCGCCACGGTCATCCCGTAGGTGAGCGCACCGCGCAGTTCGACGTCGATCGGCACCGGCACGCACTTCACGACCGAGCGGTCGATGACGGCCGCAACGGCGCACGGATCGTGCACGGGAGGGGCGTCGAAGTGGCTCTTTTTCTTGTAGTTGCGCGCGAACGCGTCGAGAATGTCCGCCAAAAGCTGCCCGGGCTTCGTCGCGATCGCACGGGCGCGGGCGCGCACGGCTTCGTCGGCGCGGGCCTGGTACGTGAGGTCGAGCCCCACCATCGTCACCTTCCACGCTTCGTTGAAGACGACGTAGGCGGCTTCGGGGTCGAATTCGACGTTGAATTCCGCAAAGGGCTTCACGTTCCCGATCTTGCAGCCGCCGCCCATGAGAACGACTTCTTTGACGCGTTCGACGATGCGGGGTTCGAGTCGGGCGGCAAGCGCGATGTTTGTGAGGGGCCCCGTGGGAACGAGCGTCACGGTCCCTGCGGGTTCGTGCATGATCGTGTCGACGATGAGCTGCGCCGCGGCGCGCGCGTCGACGGGCGTCACCGCTTCGGGGAGCGTCGTGCCGTCCAAGCCCGATTCGCCGTGGATTTCGGGGCAAAAGGCCGCGCCCCCGCGCACGAGCGGGCGAATCGCACCCGCCGCGACGGGGATGTCTTCACGCCCGACCGCACGCAGAATGCGGCGCGCGTTACCCGTCACCTTTTCGATCGACTGATTGCCCGCCACTGTCGTTACGGCGAGAAGCTCGATGCGGGGGTCCCCCGCCGCGAGCAAAAGCGCCACGGCGTCGTCGTAGCCGGGGTCGCAGTCGAGAATGATTTTCGTCACGTCCGTCATCGTAAAAAAGTCCTCGGAGGTGGTGTGGATGATCTGTGCGGATTGTCAGTCAAGCGGCCATTCGCCCCGCTCGACGCGCACGAGGCGCTCGCGCGCCACGTCGTCCGCCGTCGGAATCGAGGCGGCCGCACCGTGCTTCGTCACCGAAAGCGCGGCCGCAAGCGTCGCTTGGGCGATTCCTTCGAGGAGCGCCGCGTTCCCCTTTTCAACGCCCTCGATGAGAGCCTTGACGGCGTAGCCCGCAAAGGTGTCGCCCGCTCCCGTCGTATCGACCGCCGTCACGGGGAAGACCGGGAAGTGGCGGGGCGCTTCGCCCGGGATCTTGAAGGAAACGCCTCCGGACCCTTCGGTAAGAATGAGGACCGGACCGCTCGCGGGCTCGTCGCGAATGAAGCGATCGGCGAGCGCCTCGAGAATGGTTTCCCCGGTATCGATCGCTTCGCTCTTCGTGAAGTCTTCGAGAAGCCCGCGACCCTCGGTGCGGTTGACGATGAGAGCGTGGAGACGATTAAGCGGCAGACGCGCGATGTCGGCCGTATAGGGCGCGGGATTCAAAACGACGCGAAGGTCGCGCGCGAGCGCCTTTTCAACCCAGAGCGCGACGTCGTTCACTTCGTTCTGAAGCACGACGAAATCCCCCTTCGAGAGACCCGAGAGGAGTTCGTCGATGCGCGCTTCCTCAAGCATGCGGTTCGTGCCCGGGAAGTAGAGAATCGAATTTTCACCGTCGGGCGAAACCTGAATGATCGTATGCCCCGAGGGGAAGGTGTCGCTCACGCCGACCGCGTCGACCTTGACACCCTGGTCCGAGAGGAAGTCCTTCAGGAAGACCCCGTCGATCCCGAGGAACCCCGCGTGTTCGACCGCGAGCCCCGCGCGAGCCATCGCCACGCTCTGGTTCAGCCCTTTGCCCCCTTCGTGCAACGCCCGCCCCGAGGCGGCAAGCGTTTCGCCGGGTTGCACGAAGTGCGGCACGGCATAGACGTAGTCGATGTTCATCGAACCGATATTGAGGACGCGGGGCATCAAAGAGCTCTCCAGAAAGGGTGACGCGCGAGGCGGGTCCCCGGGCGCACGAACTAAAAAACAAACGGACCGCAACGTTGCGTGCGGTCCCGTCGCGCGCCATTTTAGAAGACCCGGAGCTTTTTCGAAAGAGAAGCGGTTTTCCACCGAAGAGTTCGTCGACCGAAAACGGCCTCGGACACCCGCTTTTCCCGGACGACCTCACGTGCGCTTCGTCTTCATGAAGTAGGCGCGTGCCGTCAAGCGGGTCTCCCCGTCAAAGATCGCGTGCCCGTAGGCGCGTTCGAAGTATCCGGCCTCAAAACCGACCGGCTCCCACGCCGACGCCCGGTAAAAGCGCTCGGTTGCGGGAACGTTTCCCGTCCCGAGCACCCACCGAGCGCCCTTTGCTTCGCTCTCAAGCGCCGCGTCGAGGAGTCCCCGCCCGATCCCCCGACGGCGACGGGCGGCCTCCACCGCAATGAGGAGCACCTCAAAGTCGGCCGCAAGCCCTTGCGGCGCGAGCCACGCACGCGTTTCCTCCGTGACGGGGCCCCAGAGTATGAAAGCCGCGGGAAGGCCCGAACGCTCGTCGATATGAACAAGTCCTCGAGCTTTCGGCGCGAGCAGCGTCCGTGCGTGCTCGGGCTCGTCGGCTTCGCACGCGAGGCGCGCGAGCGCCGAGAGGTGAGCGGACGCGTCGTTCGGGACGCCCGGGGAATCGGAGGCATTCCGAAAACTTTCGAGCGCCGAACGGAGTTCTTCGAGCACCAAAGGCGACGGCTCGGACGACTCGAAAACCGGCGGTCGGGCGGCCACTTCAGTCGATGCGTTTGTCACGTTTTCCATTTCTCCGGGACGGTCTTACTCTTACCTCTTCTCGGAGGAGCGAGCGTCGGGAATTCGAACAATATCGATGACATCGGGATCGATGTTCAGCATATACACCGTGTTCGGACGACGTCCGCGCGCGGCCACGAAGTAGGACTCGGCAAGTCGTTCGGGGAGCGCCTCCCGAAGCGCACGATGAATGAGGGAACGCTTTTCCTGAAAGTACGGCAACACGTCTTCCTCGTGCTTCAACGCACGAAGACTTCGGGCATGGTCGCCCGAGCGACGCGGGAAAAGTTCCGCGTGCAACGCAAGTATCTCCGCCGCCGCTTCGAGCCCTGGACGAATGCCCTCGGCCGAGCATTTGCGGCGTTCGGCCAGCCAAACGTAGACGGCCAGTGGAATGGGTGCCAGATTGACGCGCCGCCCCGAACACAAGAGCACCGGGTCGGCACCTTCGCGCAGCTCGATCCGAAGCGAAACGGGCGGAAGCATCTCGGCCTGAGCGCGTTCCACGACGTCCTCGTACCGCGTACAGTCCTCGGGAAAATTCGCACTGAGCCCCTCCCGCAAACGTACGAAGGGAATTTCGGCGAGCGTCACGCGCGCCTGAGCCTCGTCGAGGAGCCGACCGTCGGTCGAGAGAATATTACGGGAAACGGGGCTCGGGTAAAAGAAGTCTCGATTCGATTCGAAGGGCTCGGAAACGAGCACGTGGGAGAGTCGATCCTGCGCTCGGCCGAAAAGTGACAACGCGTAGCCCGCGAAAAACCCCATGGTCTTGCGACCGCCCGCAATCGAAATGTGCACTTGCGCACGCTCGTCGGCGCAAAACGACCGAACGACCTTGAGAATGACGTCCGCGGCACTGGCGTTGTCTTCGGGCGTACGGATGTCCGTCAACCGATCGCCCGAGGCGGATTGAATCACACGGATCGAGTCTTCGGAAAAAGCGATCCTCCCTTCGAGCCCGTAGTCGCGGCAAAACGCGTGAAAGCGTCCGTCCTTGGGGTCGAGCAAATCGCGCACGGCCCGATTGCGGCCGTGCTCGGTCGTGACGAGATACACCTCGGTCGGAAGCTCTCCTTTCGCAAAAAGCGCCCAGAGGGTTTCCGTCACGACCTGCGTGGACATTCCGGTGACGGCCAGCAAAATGCGACGCGGGTAGCGTTCGGCGGTCATGCACGCACCTTCTCGCGCAAGAGCCCCTTGAGGCGCTCCTCAAGCCGCCACACGTCCTTTCCCGCTACGACCTCGATACGGAGGGATTTCGCCCGGTTGAGCGCCGCGTCGGGGAGCGGCAGGTACGAAACGATGACGGGACGAACGGTTTTCCCGAAAAGCTTTCCGAGCGCACTCAGTTTGTAGATCACGTCGTTGAAACGCTTTTCTTCGCCCAGGTCCGACGTCTTGCATTCGAGAATGACGAGCCGGTCGTTTTGCCAAAAGACCACGTCGAGCTCGTTGTGCATGCCCTTGACGTCAACCTTGCCGTTTTGGCCCTCGATGTAATCGATTCGGGCATTTTCAACCACCTTGGTCCCCGGGAAAGCCCGGCGCGCCGCGTTGGCGGCCCAATCTTCGAGCCACCCACCGTTGACGAAGAAGCGCTTCGCCTCGTTGCCGAAGCGCACGGTTCGCCCGTTGATTGTCAGCAACTGCACTTCCTCGAATCGATCGAGGAGCGCATCGAACGCAGCCGACGTCGGGCCGATCGCGTCGAGCGACACGGCAAGCTTCTCGGTTGCCTCGCTCGCCAGACGGTTGACGGCAGGATAAACCTCGCGGAACGAGTCGGTCCGCGCGAGCTCTTCCGCGAGGTCGCGCAATTCCTGCGAAAAAGGCAACGACTTCGGCTCTTCGCGCATGGCAAAGCCGTACAGGGAGACGTAGGGCTTCAATTGCATGGCGCAATCGAGCTTCATCGTCTCGAGTTCCCGAACGAAAATCATTTCATGAGAGTCGATCGGCAGATAAAGGCACGGCGTTTTCGTCGTTTCAGTCGCCGTCATCGCCGCAAGCGTCATGGCCTTCGTGCCGCATGTCAGATTGAAAAGCGGCCGCAATCCCCGATCCCTGAGGCCGCGAATCAACGTCTCGAGCGTATCGGCGAGCATCAGGATGTCGTAGCCGTTCGGCACGTCGACGTATTCGATCGCGACGCCCGGTACGGTCATACGCAGGGCCCGTTCCAAGCTCTCGGCCCTCGCCTTCATCTCGGGCGTCGTCACCAAAATCGCGTGCGAAGGTGTAAGTTTCGAATCCGTCGCAGGCCAGAGATTGGGCGAATTGTGTTCCGACACGAACATGATGTGCGTATCGACTCGTTCGGACAAAACCGTCATAACGCGTACTCTCCTTTATCGTTACTTTGTGTGCGGCGCGCGGAGCGCACCGCCGTCACGTCGACTCCACCCGTTCGGCGCGATACTCGACGAGTCGCCCGCCGAGCGTTTCCATGTCGTCGGGCGTGAGCTCCCGCCCTCGCATCTCGGGCGTGAGATCGAGGCAAAGCGCGAGGAATCTGGCACCCCGTGCGTTGATTCCTGCGATTTTATCGACGGGCAACGTTCCCACGACCACATCCCCCTCGCGCACGTCTTCGACATCAAGATGCTCCGCCCAGTGATCGACCTGAAGCGAACGTGCCCGTGCCCAGGCCCGGGCACCCGAGTGACGCGAAACAAACCAAAGAGCCATTTTGAAATTATTCCTCCGCGCGAGTCGATTCGAAAGCACTCTGCGAATCCCACTCAGCCTACGCTTTCCGAAGCGGACCACCCGGTCCACACAACACCGTCGGGAAGCACCGTGCGGCCGATCTCAAACCTCCGCCCGTGAGCGGGCAAGCGGTAACACCGAAGTTCGTCTTCGTTCGGGTTCATAAGTGAAAGGCAGTCCTCAACGCTTCGCCGACACCCTTCGTCGCTTCCGACAAAAAGAAACACGCTGTATTCGAGCGGCATGGCCGCCGCCAGCAGTTTTCGGTGCACGCGTTGCAAGCGACGCGCATTACGAATGTCGTAACCGATGAGATACGTACTCATGCCGTACACCTTTCGACATCCGTCGTATTCGACAACTCCGTTGCCGCACGAAGCAACTCGGACGCACGGTCTTCGAGCGCCGAACGAAGAGACGCGCGACATTCATCCCAGGCCGGATAAAACCGAGTACGCCCCGACTTTCCGAGAAGACACGAATCCGTTTGACGAGAAAAATCGTCGATCGTCAAAGTTTTCTCTTCAAAAAGACGGATGGCAAAACGATCAACAACCGGCCTCAAATCCTCTATCAAGTCACAAGCCAACGACTCCCGACCGAAATCCAAGGAATGATAAAATCCGATGTACGGATCCAACCCCATTCCATAGGAAATCAATACCGCCTCGGAGTGCAGCAATGTATAACCAAGGGAAAGAATCACATTAAAGGGATCCCGCGGCGGCCGACGATTTCGACCGGAAAAACACAGTTCCTTCGGAAGAACACGAGCAACACCTGAAAAATAGACCTTTGCCGCAGCACCTTCCAATCCTCGCAATTCCGCCGAACAAGACAATCCCTCAACTTGAGGAAGAAGTTCGAGCAACCTATCGGAGAACTCTGTCAGTTCGTTTTCACATTCCGAATACTCGGTTTTCAAACTCAACAAACAGTCTCTCTGCGCTCGAATTTTTCTTGACACGATTTCACGAGAAAATCGCATTTTGAATACATTGGAGGAACTCAATTCGTACTGTTTGATTCGACGTGAAGCATCGTTATGGGGCTTGGGAAGGAAGAGCGACGGCACAAACCTCCTTCCAGAAAGGAAAACAACCCCCACACCTCGTTCTCCGAGCTTTGCCAGAAGCCCGGCTCGCACCAGGGTGTCCCCGCAGACATAGATCCGCTCAAGAGGCGCAATCGGCACCGTAGCAATACGCTCATCTTTTTCATAAAAAGTCAGAGCTTCCCCGTCGAGTCTAATTTCGACGCCTCTCCGATCCACAAAGAGACTCGTCATCGTCAGATCACCATGAAAGGGTTGATGGATTGACGGCTTGCAACTCCAAATAAAAACGGAGAGCTCCTTGGATCCAAGGAAAACAGATGAGCCCGATCCGTTTCCAAGTCAATTTCGTCTTCGATTTGCCGAATGAGTTGCCTCAATTCCGACTCCGTCATCCAACACTCATAAAACGATTTTTGACCGCCCACCGCATATGCCGCCGTCATTTTTCGAATACGTCGTAACTTTTTAGGGTCAGCCACATCATAGCAAACCAAATACAGAAAGCGAGACACAACACCTCCATACGAACGTATTCACACGGGAAATATACTCCTCCAATTCCTCCGTCGTAAAACTCACAATCTTGTGAAATTCCGAATATCTCTTCAAAGCCCAGGCACAGTCAGAATCCGTCATACACCTTGACACTGTTGAAGAACAAAATCTCAACCCCTTCAAGATCAGGGTACCGTCAGAATCGAAGGTCGAAGCGGGGTTACCGAACATCATCGGGTCTCAATCCCTTCAAGATCAGGGTACCGTCAGAATAAGACCACGATTTGCGCCTTCCGCATTGACGAGGTCTCAATCCCTTCAAAATCAGGGTACCGTCAGAATAAGAATGTTGGCCAGGCAAAGCTTGTCGCCCTGTCTCAATCCCTTCAAGATCAGGGTACCGTCAGAATTCACCCTCAAGACCGGCCGAAAAATTGTCGTGTCTCAATCCCTTCAAGATCAGGGTACCGTCAGAATAAAGAAAAAGCGGAATCCTACACCGAAGCTTGGTCTCAATCCCTTCAAGATCAGGGTACCGTCAGAATGAAGGTGAGTGGAATAGTTGTGACGTTGTTCCGTCTCAATCCCTTCAAGATCAGGGTACCGTCAGAATAGCAGTTTTCCGGCAAACGCCTGTGCGAGTAGCAAATCCAAGCTCTGAAAATTCATCGTCAGTAGTCTTTTGAACATAACTTAAATTCTTGATATAAATCAATATAAAATTTCGTAGCGCCCCAACCCGAAGGTGGCATTTTTACCTACATGGAGGTAGCTTCCGAGCTCCAAAAAAATCTGCAACGCTTCGGGAACCCGGCTCAGCGTCCAGGTACCGACGAGACCGCCAAGATACATGCTTTTTTGCTGACGGGATGAATAACGCTTCCAATTTTGCCAGCTCAACGCATGGGAAGAGTCGACCGCAAACGCAGCTTCCCTCAAGGCGTGATAGTCCAGATTCGGCTTGTCACCGTGAAATTCGGCAAGCAAACCGATCCGCCTCACGAGCGCGGTGAGGAAAGGAAGGGGCTCGATGTCTTTGGCACCGTAAATCTTCCCGTTATTCTGGAGGCGCAGCGGCGTCACGAAACGCAAAGTCTTGTCGGCCTCCCCTAGGGGAGCGGTCAGCGTCAGACGTTGCGCATGCGGCTTGATCGATTCGGCGCCCGGCTCGTAAATCAGCTCGCTTCGCCCTTCGGCCTCAAGACACACACACTGCAATGCTGCTTTCCCGCGGCAAACCTCATAAGAAAAAGCGCGTTGCATTGCATAGACGATCAAGGCCAGTTTCTGCAGGGCGTCGCCGAAGAGAACCACGGAAAATTCCAGTCGATCTCCGACATCCAGGTGCTTTCGCCCGCCGAGGGGCGCCTCGATGACGTAAGGGTTCGGCACCTTGCTGAAAGACTGCAGGGTATGTTCGGCGGGCGCGGGCGTCTCGAAAACGGACGTATAGGCGCACGTGCTCCGAAGCGGACACGCCGAACAATCGGTCATTCGGGTCATACACGCCGTTTTGCGCAACGCCCGACCAAACGCACCGCGAAAGGCAGACCCCGCATAGTCGGGGAGTTCGATGGGGCGTTCAACCTTAAAGACAAACTTGTACCGTGCCAGAGGCCACGTCAAGGGCAAGTCGATCATTTTTCTTCCTCAGTCGCTCCCGAGCTTGTTGAGCAATTCTTTGAGTTCCTTTTTGGCCTTGCCCTGATACATGCCCCGCTCCTTGACGAGCGGCGCGAGCGTCAGAGCGCAAAACTTCCGGTCCTCGATGTTCGCCCAGGTCGCAGCCTCGCGCAGGAGTACCTGGACGGCTCGAAAGAGATCGGACCCGGGGTTGACGGTGCCCGAATACTTGCCGAGGCTGTTACCGAGGACAACCACGCGCCGCTTCTCGTCGCTCATCGCCGCAAGTCGTGCTTCTTCGGCTGCTTCGGCGACTTCGACGGCCTTACGTCGCTCGTCCTCGGCCCGTGCTTCCTCTCGGCGACGAGTCTCCTCTTCGCGACGGGCTTGACGCAAGGCCCGGATGTCAACCGCCTGCGTGTCGGGCCAGGCACGGCACCAGGCCTTCAAGGGTTCGGACACCTCGTCGCGGAACTCCAAGAGCGCCCATCCGAAAGGAAGGACCTGACCGTCGTTCAATACGAAGGTCTGCGTCTTGGGCGGCTTCTTGTCACTCGCCGAGAGGCGCAACGACAGAGCCCCCTGAAACTTTCCGACGCGCAAAAGCGCCATGTCGCCCCGCTTCAGGAGCGGATCGATTGAGCCGAGGAGCTCCCTCACGCGGCGCCCCCAGTCACCCGCCTTCGGGTCGACCTCAAGCAACCGCAATTCCGCCTCAAGCTTCGAGCGGTTGAAGGCGGTCAGATCCCGAGCGATTCGTTGAAAGTCGACGTACGCGTCGGCGATCCCCTGCTCCGACCGGTCCCCCTCAATCGCCCAGCTCGAAGAAAACGCACGGTAGCCGCCCGGCCAGAGCGTCTCGATCGCCATGGGAATCCCTTCCTTGCGCCCCGAGGTTCCCCGAGCATCCTTCGCGAGTCGTTTGGCCGACACCGCCCGCATCAAGACGGGACCTTCGGGCATGAAGTCGCCGACCTTGAGAAGTCGAAGGGGCCGCTTTTCAAACCCCTTACCCCAGAGCTCATCGTCCTTACAAACATCGCGTTTCCCGATATGGAGACGCTCGAGAAGCGCCGTGTGCACCGCGCCCTTGACGCTCGATCCGGGGATAAACGCCGTGTCATCGTCGCCTGCGGCCGTGTACGTCGTGCGTTCGATCAAACACTGATTGTCGCTTCCCTTTCGTTCGACGAGCTTTTGATAGTTCAAGCAGACCGCGCGCCCCGCCCGAACGGCCGTTCGAGCCTGAGCCGTGAAGCTTCGACGGTTGCGATGGAAAAAAGCAGCCCAACCGGTCCGATCGCCTTTCAGAGCGAGACGACGAAGCTCCTGCCGTTCCTGTTCGGGCAACCATACAAGCGATGGTTCGAACCCGTAGAGGACGCCCTCGTCAATAACGTAATTCGTCGGATCATAGGTTTCCCCGCAACCGACGTGCACGGGCGAGAGGAGCGTCAGGAATACTTGACGAGTGAGATATGGCGTAGCGTGCATGATCCTCTCTCAATGACGAATAACGGGCGTTACGGCAAGAAGCGGCGCATAACCCTGGGCCACCGTATCCGCATAGGCCGAGTGGCCGGCAATGCCGCGCCCCGCAAACAGCAACGACTGCGGCGCCTCGGCGTGCGTCGTCAGCAACGCCCCCGTGTCGGCGAGAAGCAGGGGCTTTTTGAAGGGCACGGACGAAAGGGCGCGCACGTTGCCGTGACGACCGAAGTAGGTCACGGGTTTGTAAAACGTACGGTCCGAACGGAATACGCCCGCAACGGGCGACATCGCCGCGAGGGTAAGAAAGTGCGTTGAAGGGGGCTCGTCGGGTTCGACCTCCGCGTGCATAACGACGAACTTCCCGGCACCCGAAGAAGCGTCGGCTCCGAAGCCGAAAAGACCCGCGTTTTCGAGCAACATGAGAAATTCCTTCCGATCGAGACGGGTTTCGTCGAGAATCGCATGGATGTCGAGCCGAGATCCGGCACCGAACGCCGTGTCGGTCATATCGAAAGGAGCGAACCGTCCTTCGCCCGTCGTCCCGGTCGCGCGCGAAATCGTATTGCGGGTACGTTCCGCGCTGCGTGCGGAGAATCCCGACTTTGCAAGATCGTCCTCGGTGAGAGCACGATCGCGCCAACTCGCCACGGGTTCGCGAAGGGCTTCGCGCGGCAACCACCGCAAAGCCTTGATGCGCTTGCGCTTCTGAGCGTTCACTTCGGGCGCCCACCAATGGACGGGCATTGCCGGCATCGGAACAACGCCCGAAGGCATCGCATCCGAGAGTACGAGAAACGGACGACCATCAACGTACCCGTCGAGCAACGACGTCAGGCGAGCCGAGCCGAACGCCTCCGCAATCGTCCAGGCCAACTGCCCGAAAAGCTGTCCGCCCTTCAACGACGAGACAAAGCCCGATCGGGGTTCGATGGTGATGAGAAGTCGTTGCATGTGCAAACTCCGAGGAAAAGCGCCCGTGTCGCCGTCCGAATCACAAGGGACGGAAGGGATCGATCGAACGGTAAAGTTCGGTCGCGTCGTTCCCGTCGATCTTGAGGTCGTCGAAGCGCACCTTGCCGTAGCCGCGAGAAAGCGAGCCGCCGATCCCGTCGAATTCGACGAGCTTGAGGCCGGCCAAGAGCGTCTTCATGAGACGCTCGTCGTCGCCGAGATCCTTGAGTGTCAGCGTCATCAAAAAACGAGCTCCGGACGGAACGCGTTCCGTCTGGCGGGGATGCTCGGCCGTGCCGTTGATGCGATTGATCACGTTTTCGCTTTTCGCTTCCGTGAGGAGGCGCCGCGCCTCGTGCTGCTCCCGAACCCAGACGGGATCGAGCGCGAGGTCCCAGAAGGACGCGCGCGTCGGACCGACGATGCCAGCCTCGTCGAGCGTGAGATCGGCCCCCGCGCTCATGCCGAAGAGCTTCAAAATATCGAGCACGGCTTCGGAACCCGACTGCTTGTAATCCTGCCAGTCGAGCGGCTTTTCCTTCACGAAGCCGCTGCGCCATTCGAGCATCGCGCGCATCTTGCCCTTGAGGCTCGATCCCGGAATATAGGGCTCGTTCGTGATCGGATGCTTGATGACCGGGTTGTCGATGCCGCCGATGTGCATTTCGCCGTCGTTGCCGCCGACGTGCAGGCCGGTTTCGCACACGACCGTCGCCGTAATTTTGTGAAGGTTCTTGAGTTGCATCGTCTGTCTCACTGGAAATATGTCGTCCGCCTTCGGACCCAACCGACCCTGGTGCAAGTATTACTTGCGGGAACCCTCGGTCATTTCGAGGAACTTGCGAAAGCCGAGAAACGCCTCGAAGAAGAGCTTTCCGTTCTCAAGGCTCGCGGGCCCCTTGATCCCGTCGAGAAGCGCGTTGACGAGCACGCGGAAATTCTCGTCGATCAGCTTGCGGGCGCGGGCGTATGCGGCTTTGGCCCGGAGCATCTGCAAATAAGGCTCGATCTCGCGGAATTTGGCTTCCGGATCGGGAGCCGTTTTCACCTGCTCGTGCCACAGGACGAGTTCGTCGTAGAAGCGTCGGATCTGCGTCGACTTGTTTTCGGTTTTCGACGAACGGCACTTCCGCGCGGCAAGCTCGGCCTGCCTCGAAAAAAGGTCGCTTGCGAGCGGCGGGTCGAGCTTCAAAGTCACCGTCCACTCGATCGGGCTCGATGACGTGTTCGTATTCGAATAGCTCATGGGTAACACTCTCGAAAGAAAAACGGATGTTCGCGTAGAAGGTCTTCACCGCGCCCGACGGACGCCGTAAAAGAGATTGGTCAACGGGATACGCATTCGGGCGCCGTGCGTTTCGAGGTCGCGCGTCAAGCTTCCGAGCAACTGCGTCGTGGCTTCGGATGCGGCGGAGGACGACAGTCGCCGCTCGCGCGCGACGCTCTCCATCCAGCGCGTCGTCCGGTAGTAGAGGCGACTGCGCCAGATCGCGGCACGCGGATCGTCGCGCCGCTCGGCGAGCTCCATGATCTCAAAGAGGGCATAAAGGTACGAGGTCGAGAGCCCGTACGCCGATCGCCATTCTTCGAGTCGGCTCTGAACCTCACGGAGTGCCTTCCACTCCGTCCACGAGACGCACTCGCCGTACGCGCACACCGCATTGCGTCCGGAATTCTTCGCTCGGGAAAGCGCCTCTTCGGCTGCTTCGGAGAGGCGCCGCACCGGCATTCCGGGTTTCACCACCGCAAAGCCCGCACTGAAGTGCACTTCGGGGTTGGCGGCCGAAAATTCGACGAAACGGTCGCGCAATGCCGTCGCAAAGCGTTGCGTCTCCGAAAGGGGCCCGATGAAAAAGAAGTCGTCCCCGCCCGCAAACACCGTATAGACGTGAGGAAACGCTTTCGAGCATTCAAAGGGCACGGCGATCGAAAAAAACGCGTTGAATTCCCGCGAGAGACTCGCCATTTTTGCAAAATTCATGCCGCGACCGCTCGAACCGACGAGACCCTCTTGGAAAATGCGTCCAAGTTGGTCGACGTCGCCCTTGAGAGCGCAGAGAGCGGGAACGCCGCAAATCCGTCCCCGTTCGTCGAACGACTGACCGAGTCGCGCGATCCACTCGAAGGGGAGGATCCGTTCGTGTCCGATGTCCTCACCCGGAAGACCCGCAAAGCGCGGTTCGTCCTCGGGAACGAGCGCTTCGTCGAGTCGCGGAACGTACCCGTTGATCGAGCGCCTCGAAAGCCCCCGCCAAAGCACTTCGTCCGAAGCGCGCGGCATGGAAAAATCCCAGACGCGCCGAATGCTTTCCGAGGGAACCGCCCGCAGAAACGCTTCGACGTTGCCGTGCGCGAAAAAGATCGCCCGAGAACCGAAAACCGCACCGTCCAAGGTCTTTGTTTCGAAGCCGAGCCCGTCAAGCCGCACATCCTCGTCGACAAGCGCGAGCGTATCCATGCGCACGATCGCCTCACCGACCGCAATTTCGTCGCGGGTAAGCCGCGCGGTCGGCAAGCCGTTCTCGTCGAGCGCGTCCGCGGGCCACCGGCCCTGCCAGGCGCAGGGTCCGAACCGATAGTCCGCTTCGAGCACGGGGCCGGGCACGTTCGTCGGATCCTCGTCGAAAAGCCGATAGCGCGTCAGTTTCGAACGCTCGAGGCTTTCGAAAATCGAACGCATGAGTTTCGGGAACCGCTCCCCGGTAAGATCCCGAAGGGTTGCGGCTTGAAACGCGAGTCCGAGACCGGCCTGAGCGCAGGTTTCCTTCACGAACCAGGTTTCGAACATCGACTCCGTCTCGCGAAGGCGCTCGCGCACTTCGGGCGTGTTCGGAGCGACGATGAGAAACTTGCCCGCCGCATTGAGAATCTGCGACGTGGCTGGAAGCGCGAGCTTCTCCAAAACGGCAAGCGCCGCCGCTTCGGTGAGGAGCGACACGTAAAACGACCGACCGCGCAGGATCTTGGCCGCCTTCTTCTGCGTGCTTGCCGCACCGGAGAAAATAAAGTCCTGAATGCCGAAGAAGTCCCCCTGAACGAGAAGGAGCGACTCTTCGTTCCAGAGCGAACGGTCCTTGAGTCCGCGCACCAGCGTATCCGTATCCCTGCCGCTTGCCTCACACCAGGCCCAGAGCGCCGTGGCAACGGCCGCGGTCGCTTTGGAGTGGTCGTAGAGCGACACGTCGGGACGCGCGTTGAAGGCGGTCGCGGACGGGATCGACTGCGTATAGGCCAGCCACAACGTATCGAACGCATCGAGCCAGAGCGGCCAATTCCGACGCATCGCATTCGGAATCCGACGAGCCGCTTTCAAAAAGTCGTCCCAGAGGGCGCGATACTCCCGCTCGCCCTCGGTCCGCTTCTCGGGAACGATCCCCTGTCGGGGAAAGAGCGCGTCGACGCTCAATGCGCGCAGGGGCTTGCGCGTGAGGGGCGCCGCCCCTTCGGGTCGATCGAGACGGATTTCCTCCAAAAGGCTCCAGAGACGCGTCCGAATATAATCGTCCCCGTCGCTCGATCGAGCTTCCTCTTCGGTTTTCGTTTCGCGCTCGAACCCCGACGCCGCACGGTCCGCCGTTGCGACGATCCACTGCAAAAGCGTCTCGGGTCGGTGGTGAGCGCCTGCCGCGTTGATGAGACTGTCCGCGTGCTTGAGTGCGCCCGCTCCTTCGAAGGGCGCGGTTCGCCCTCCGACCAAGTCCGGAAGCCACGCCTCCATCGCATCGATCGCCATGGGGGTGTATGCCGCATGAATGTGCGTGGGGCGATTCTCAGGCGTCCTCGGACAGTAGAGCTGAACGTGCGTGTCCTTCGTCAAGGGCGATACGGTGAGGCCGGCGCGTTGAGCAAACTTGCCGACGTCGTGGATCAGAGACGCAAAAGCCACACGAGCGGCTTCGTCGATGAGGTGCATGGTTCGGGCCTCTTGGAATGGTTCCGAGGAACGGGAGCGAAGCGCCCCGTACGCAAGCATCTTATCAGCCCGTCGGCACCGTCACGACACTCACAAGTTTGGGAGTTTCCCTGCGAGAGAACGAATCCCGAACGTGCGAATTCTCTGCGTTTCGCCGCTCACCATCCGCCCCAAATCTCCCAACTGCGCAGCGGCCGGGATTCGGCTTCGTCGTTTGCGGTTGATGAGGGTGTCTTTCGAGAGCTCGTACGCGCACCCGTTGTCGTCGCGCGGAGGGGCGCCCTCCCCGATTCGAGGGCGGTCTCCTCTTTCCTACTTTCCCGACCATCCGGAAATTCGGAACTTTCGGCTTCGGGCTTCACGGCGCCTTCCGTTGCAAACTCCGCTTCGCCCCCCGCATAGGGGAGATGCACCGCGTCGAAGAGATTCTCCGTTTTCGGAGTTGTTTCGGGACGTTCGGAAGTCTTGAGGGCCTTGGTTGTCTTCGTTGCCTTCGCTGTCTTGAGGGAGGCCTGGTCGACCGGACGAACGGCAAACGTCGGCGCCTCGTCGTCCGTCTCGTTTTCAAGCAGCCGATCGAACGCCGCGAGAAGCGCCCGCAGTCCTTCGGGGCGCTTTTCGGCAATCTTCCAATCCGCCAGGCGCGCGAGGATCGTCACGCGGTCGGCGGCGAGACCGTGCGTTTCGATCTGTCGGCTTCGAACGGCCTCGGAGACGATCGCGCAGAGTTTGCGCATGCTCTTTTTCGCCGTAAGCACGTAGAAGTCCCCGGACTCGCCCCCGCTTCCGCCCAGAACGGAAAGTGCCGGCCCCTCCACAGCACCCGCATGCGCGATCGCCGTACGTGCGGCGAGAAGCGCCGCACGAATATCCTCCCGACGCTCCACGCCGAAGCGCGTGCGGGAAAGTTCCGCCGTCGCGTCAAGAACGAACCACAGCGTTTCGACCGAGCGGTTGCCCGACCCCGAGACCGCCACCCGGGCCGCGTCTTCGAATGCGCGCGCGGCGGGCGTTTTGTCGCGCTCTTCCACCCAGCGCTCCAGATACTGAAGGCCCGATGTCGTGGCACACAGATCCGCAAAGGTCTTCCCGCGATAGACGCCCGAAGAAAAAACGTCGCGAACATCCATCACACACCCTCGTCCGAACGGCTTTCTTTCATGCCGAAAATCCGCATCGCGAGCGCGTCGCAGGCCGCGCGGTCGGTGGCGGAGAGTTTGTTGAGAAACGCAAGTTGCAGTCCCGCACGGAAGGAAGCGTGCGCGACCCCCAAGCGGGCGGCGAAGATGAGCGTACGCACCGAAATCGTGTCGGAGATTTTCCCCGCGTCGAAGGCTTTGCGCACCTGCGCCGCAAAGTCGACGAGGCGCCCCGCCTCTTCGTTCGTAACGACCGTCGAGCGCTCGAGAATCTTGATTTCGTCCTTGCGCGCCATATAGCCCTTCTGAAGTACGAGCCCGAAGCGGTCGAAGTTGGCGGCGTTCTGAAGAACGGTCCCCTGGTAGAGTCCCGTCTCGTCCCCTGTGCCGTTCGTGTTGCCCGTGGCGAAAAAGCGAAAATCGGGGTGCGGTCGAACGACCCTCATGTCGGCGGGCGCTTCCTTGATCATGAGGGGCTTGCCTTCGAGCATCGCCTGATAGACCCCGAGCACGTTCGGGAGCCCGAAATCGTACTCGTCCGCGAGGTAGGCCCAGCCGTACTTCATGGCGGTGGGCAGCGGTCCGTACTCAAAAACCGTGCTCCCGTCCTTCACCGTCCACTGTCCGACGATCTGCGACTCTTCGGTGTTCGACGTATGCTGCACGCGCACGAGCGGTCGGCGCGTTCGAGCGCAGATCTGCTCGACCATCTCGGTTTTTCCGACGCCCTTGTGCCCCCAGATGTAAACGGGGATCCCCATCTCCACGGCGGAGAGCACGTACTTCAATTCCTGCACGTTCCAGACGTAGTCTTCGCGCACGTCGGGAACGAGATCGATGTCTTCGGCCGCAGGCCGACACACCGTGATCGGAATGGGACGACGCCCGCACGTGGAGCGCGCGAGGTTGCCGCGCAACCCGAAGACTTCGTGCAGATAAGCTTGCGTCGCAAAGCCCGAGTTCCCCCTTCCGGCCTCGGAGCGAAACGCGGGGCCGTCGGGCGAATCGGAGCGTGAAGATTCAGTCATGAAAAGCTCTCGGAACAATGCCGGTTTTCCGTGCTCGGGTGATTTCGAGGACCACCCGAACCGGGAAGATGACGATGGAATTTACTATCGTACCCGACATCGCGGAGGTTACCCGACGTGCCGTAAAGCCCCGCCGTTCACGGCGGGGATATAAGGCACCC
>OOCR01000172.1_pt1 | contig 64877 bp, 44 predicted proteins | sample 1671491 | NCBI WGS metagenome assembly OOCR01 (sample SAMN06348162, study PRJEB24527) | human gut metagenome | biome: human gut; feature: ankylosing spondylitis patient; material: feces | host: Homo sapiens | place: China | collected 2015-10
CGTGGGTCTCTCGGGGATGAGCCTGACGGTGAACTACTGGCTGAAGTCGCGCCGTTTGCACTACCTCTCGACGGCGGCGGCGCTCGCGGGGACGCTTCTCGTCGTCTCGCACTTGGCGCGCATGCTGAATCTTCCGATGGCGGCGATCAACGCCCTCGTCGAATGGAAGTTCAACTTCACGAGCTGGATGTTCATCGGGATCTGCATCCTGGCGGTTCTTTGCATCGTCACGGTCGTGCAGGCTTGGGTGATGTGGAGCGCCGAAAAGACGGGTTCGACTTCGTCCGCAGCCGAATCGAAGGGCATGCTCCTTTTCGACGCGGTTCTGGGCGTGGCGGCGACCGCCTATTCCGGGTTCCTTCTCACGCAGGCCGTGGGCGTTCCGCTCTGGACGACGGGTGCGTTGCCCGTCCTCTGGATTTTCTCGGGCCTCGCCTGCGCGCTCGGTACGGTCGAAGTCATGACCGCGACCCGGTGCCTGGAAGGCGGGGAACGCCGTTGGGTGCCGACGGCGGCCGCGATCGTGCACCTCGGCGAAGCGTTCGTTCTCTTCGCCTTCGTTCACGTCGCCTTCCAGGGGACGCCGGGGGCGGTCGCGGGCGCTCGGAGCCTCGTCTCGGGCGACGCCTCGACTCTCTTCTGGGCGGGTGCGGTCGGCGTCGGGATCGTCGTTCCGATGCTCCTTTCCTGCGTGAAGAACCACACGGCGGCTCTTGTCGGCGGCCTCTGCGCGATCCTCGGGGCTCTGACCCTGCGCGCTTCGGTCCTCTTTGCGGGGTACTTCGAGCCGATTCTCTTCTGATCCGAGAGATTCCGCCTGCTCGGTTCGCTCGGTTGTTGCCGCGTCTACTTCGGACGCAATCGAGCGAAACCGGGCAACGCCGAAGGAAATCGACCCCAAGAGGGCATTGAAAACAGGCAAAGAACGGGAAACCGCTTCGGCCGGAGAGGCCGGAGCGGTTTTTCTTGACTTTTGTCACGCAATTTTGTCCGCCTTCGGAATGCGAATCGCGGCGCGCGAAGCGTAGAATCGACCCTTTACGGCACGCGAACCGTGCGGGCGGGTCCCCGACTGCCCGCAGAGACGCTCCGGGTTTGCGCGGCCGTCTACCTCTCGAAAATACGAAACAACGTCAAGAAGGAACACTCCCATGCTTCGATTCGCGTGCGACTACCAGGAAGGGGCCATTCCCGAAATCATCGAACGTCTCACCGCCACCAATCTCGAGTCGACGCCGGGTTACGGCAAGGACGACTACTGCGAAGAAGCCCGCCGCCTTATTCGCGAGGCCTGTGCCGCGCCCGATGCGGCCGTGCACTTCTTCGTGGGCGGCACGCAGACGAATTCGATCGTGATCCATGCGCTCCTCGAGGAATACCAGGGGGTGATCTCACCCGCCTCGGGCCACATCACCGGGCACGAAGCTGGGGCCGTCGAATCGAAGGGCCACAAGGTGCTCGTCGTTCCGCAGAAGGACGGGAAGATTTCGGGCGAATCCGTGCGCGCGTGCATGCGCGCGTACCTCGCCGACGACAGCCGCGAACACGCCGTGGAACCCGGCCTCGTCTACATCTCCCACCCGACCGAACACGGGACACTCTATACAAAGGCCGAACTCGAATCGATCCGCGAAGCGTGCGACGAATACGGCCTTCCGCTCTTTCTCGACGGGGCCCGTCTGGGCTACGGCCTCGCGGCTGAAGGCACCGACGTGACGCTCGCGGACATCGCCGCGCTGACGGACGTCTTCTACATCGGCGGCACGAAGTGCGGCGCGCTCTTCGGCGAAGCGGTCGTGATCCGTGACCCGAAGCGCCTGCCGCGCTTCTTCACGACGATGAAGCAAAACGGGGCGGTGCTCGCAAAGGGGCGTCTTCTCGGGCTTCAGTTCGCGACCCTGATGGAAAACGGCACCTACGAGCGCGTGTGCGCTCACGGCGTCCGTCTCGCGCAGAAATTGAAGCTCGCTCTCATTGAAACGGGCCACACGCTCTTCATCGATACGCCGACCAACCAGATCTTCGTCTACCTTTCGGCCGCAGAAGAAAAGACCCTCTCGAAGGACTTCTCCTTTGCGGTCTGGCACCGCGATGCGAACGGTCGCGCGCTCTGCCGCTTCGTCACCTCCTGGGCGACGACGGAAGAGGCGATCGACACCTTGATCGCCGCGCTGAAGAAAGGCTGCTGAGCGCGTTTCCGACGCCTTCGAGCGCCACTCTCCGCATCCTCGGACTCCGTGAAGCGCTTGAAACGCTCGAAGCTCGAACGCTGAATACGAAAAACCCCGCGAGGTTTGCCCCCGCGGGGTTTTTCATGTCCGGTTCGAGCGATTCAGAAATCCTCGGATCGGTCTGCGAGAGCTTCGGGCTCGAACTTCGGCACGGTGAGGATGCGCGCCTCGGGGAAGTGCTCCCGCACGTAGTCGGTCACGAAGCGCTCGTTGTCGCTTGCGATCGGTTCGATGTCGCCCGGCCAGGCGTTCACAAGAAGGGCTGCAAGCGCAATGCCGCGGCGCTCCACGGCTTCGAGCGCCAGGAGCGTATGGTTGATGCTCCCGAGCTTCGTGTTCGTGACAAAGAGAAGCGGCAATCCGCTCTTTTGGAGCCAATCGATCGTGAGGTGCCGACGGGTGAGGGGCACCATGAGGCCGCCCGCGCCTTCGAGCAACACTTCGTCGTACGTTTCGAGGAGCGTGCGCGATGCGGCCGCAATGCGCCCGAAGTCGATCGTGACGTCCGCAACTTCCGCCGCAAGGTGCGGGGAGGCGGGCAGGGGGAGCACGACGGGTGCGGTCGTACCCGCACGGTCTTCGGGGGTTTCGCCGATCCCCATGATGCGACGGTGCAACCGAACGTCGATCGAACCGCCGACCGCACCCGTCTGGATGAACTTTTGCGTCGTCACGCGCACGCCCGCACGCAATTGCTCGCGGGCGTAAAAGCCCGTCGCCACGCTTTTCCCCGCGTCCGTATCGATACCGCTCACGAAGAGGAGGCGTTTCCCTTCGGGAAGACAAAAGGGGAGACCGTCGAAGACGGGATCGGGTTCGGGGGCAAAGGCAGAAGAAGGCATGATCGTTCGGTCGGTATACGGGAATATCCCGAGACGGCTCGGAGGAGATCCCAAAGCGACTCCGGGTTTCGGGGAGTAGGATGGTAGAGGAGAGCCGGGCGGTCGCACCCGAGCGCGGCGGCTCCGAAAACAATGCTCTCCGGGTCCGCGAATTCGAGCCGACGCCGAAAGCGACGAAGCGTAGTCGCGGGACAAAATGGAAAACACGAAGGATAATACTATGACCAGCGCGCAGTCCGAGCCGACGGCTCCCGACCGATCCGGTGCTCCGACGCCTTTCGTCGAGCTTTTCAATACGTTTGCGGTGCTTTGGCTCAAGCCCGAAACCGAGGGAGCGGTCGAGGGACTGCAACGTCTCGTCGACGTGCTCGGATTGAAGCCGCCTTTTCCCTTGAGTTCCGCCGAACTCCAAAAGGAATACGCGCGGCTCTTTCTCGGCGTGGGTCCGGAGACGGTGTCGCTCTGCGAGAGTGCCTGGACGAGTCCCCTGCGGCTTGTGTGTCAGGAAGCGCAGTTCGAGTGCCGTCGCGCTTATGCGGCGGCGGGTCTGGCGGTTCCGCCCGACTCGGGCATTCCCGACGACCACCTCGGCATGACGGCCGCATTCCTCGCGGTCTCGATTGAAAAGGGCGCCTGGGGTGCGGCGCGCGCCTTTGCGGCGAATCACCCCGCCAAGTGGGTGCCTGCCGTGGCGGCGCAGCTTGCGAAGCGCCCCGACGCGCGGATCTACCGCACGGTGGCGGAGGGCTTCCTGAAAACGCTCGATCGGCTGCAGGACGAACGCTGAGTGTCGTGCGCGCATGTCGAGTGCGCCCCGAACGAGTTTTGAGATCGGGAGTCCGACGGACGGTGTTCCGGAAGGGCTTCCGTCAACGGAAACGAATAAAAGAAAACCCCGCACGAGCGGGGTTTTTATTTAGGGTGTTTCACGGAAACCTCGAACAGCCGGTTCCGATGCGACGACGCTCGAGCGAACTCGCGTCCCCGAACGGAACCGGCGGCGGAGGATGTGCTGCCGAGTTGTCAGACCTTGGGCTCGAAGGCTTCGACGTCCATATTCTTGGCGATGTAGCGGATTTTCGGTTCCGTTCCCGCGGCGGCGTTCATGGGGCGCGCCTTCGCGATCAGGGCCTTCGCGGCCTCGGTCGGGTTCTCGTAGTCGACGAAGGTGAGGGCGCCGATCCCGCACACTTCGACGCAAGCGGGGATCCCGCCCTTGGAGGTCCGATGCGTGCAGAGCGTGCAGTGCTCGGCTTTGCCCGCCGGGTGGTGCTGCCAGGCTTCAAGCGGCCGCTCGACGAGCGGCACCTTGTCGCCGAAGTAGCTCGTACGGCCTTCGGTGTTGAATTGCGGCGCGCCGTAGGGGCAGGCGGCAAGGCACATCTTGCAGCCGATGCACTTTTTCGCGTCGACGAGAACTTCGCCCGCGGGGCCCTTTGAAATCGCTTTTGCCGGGCAGACCTTCATGCATGCGGGATTGTCGCAATGCATGCAGGAGACGCGGAAGTAGTTGACGACGTTCGCGGCGACGTTTTCGCTCCGGTGCACGCGTTCGTAGAAGATCCCGGGCGCGACCTGATTTTCTTCCTTGCACGCGATCGCGCAGGCGTGACAGCCCACACACTTGTCGATGTCGACGATGATGCCGAATTTGCTCATGATTCCCTCCCGTCAGGCCTTCGTGATTTCGACGCACACGTCGTTGAAGGCGGGATAGCCCGAAATCGGGTCCCAGTTCTTGCGCGGAATGAGGACCTGCGTTTCCTGATCGCCCCGCCAGCCGTACTGCGCGTCGACGATGCCTTCGCGCGCGAGAATCGTGACGCGCGCCACGGCGCGGACCTTGCCCTTGTAGTAGGGCGAGGTGATCCAGATGCGGTCCCCTTCGCGAATGCCGCGACGTTCGGCATCCTTCGGATGGATGTTGACCGTCGACTCGGGTTCGATTTCAAGAAGGTAGGGCTGGTCCGAACGGGTCTTCGAATGCGTGATGTAGGCGCGGCGCGTGCCGTTCACAAGCTTCAAAGGCCATTTCGCGTCGGGCTGCGGCGCGGGGACGTACTCGGGAAGGCCCGGGAAGCCGTGTTTGGCCTGCACGGTCGAGACGAGCTCGATCTTGCCCGTCGGGGTGCGGAAACCGGGCTTTCCGTCGTAGCGCAGGGTGCCCTTCGCGTACTTTTCCGTCTGCTGAGGCGGGAACCATTCGCAGACCTTCACGGCGGGAAGCATCTTTTGCCGCTCGGCATAGCTCGTCCCCCAACCGTTGAGAATCGAGTCGCACGCCTTCACGGGGTCGCCGCCGAAGAAGAGCTCTTCGCCGCAGAGAACCGACCCGATCGTGAGCGCGATCTTCCAGTCTTCCCACGCTTCGCCGAGGGGCTTTACCGGGGTGCGCACGGAGACGGCACGACCGTGGACGCCGAACGGCGCATGACGCTCGAAATTCATCGCGGCGGGAAGCACGAGGTCCATGTCGTGGTGGGTTTCGTCGCGGTAGAAGTAGTCCGTCGCAAACGAGAATTCGAGGTTCCGGACCGCTTCCTGATATTCGGCGGGCGAAGGCCAAATGAGAAGGTTCGCGCCCCAGCCGCAGAAGGCCTTGATGCGTCCCGCTTTGACCATTTCGGGAAGCATGTTGGGGCTGCAAAGGACCTGCATTTCGTTCCAGACCGGCGCGAACTCGCGGTCGATGCGGATCTTCTTGTTTTCAGGTTGATTGAACCACTTCTGATCGATAAAGCTCCGCGTGTAGCCTTCGTCCCAGCGGATGTAGTCCTCGGGCCAATTGGCAAAGCTCGAAGCGCCCGGAACGTCCACCCAACCCGTGAGCGCCATCAGGAGCGACATCGCGCGCACGTTGTTGCAGCCGTTGTGCTGGTGCGGGATCGACTGACCGGGGAGCATCATGCCCGAAGGACCGTCGGCGAACATGCGCGCGGCTTCCACGACGAGTTCCGCTTTGACGCCCGTTTCCTTTTCGACGTATTCGGGCGTGAAGGTTTCGCAGTATTTGACGACTTCTTCGTAACCCGAACACCATTTGTCAACGAAGGGCTTGTTGACGAGACCTTCCTTGACGAGCACGCGAATCATGCCCCAGGCGAGCGCCCCGTCCGTGCCCGGACGCAACTGCAGATGGATGTCCGCCTGTTCGGCGACCTTCGTGCGTCGCGGATCGACGACGATAAGCTTCATGCCGCGAGCCTTCTGCGCGAGAAGGCCTTTGAAGAACCCGTGGGGCGAGGACCAGGAACCGTTCTTGCCGACGATCATCAGGCACTTCGTCTTCGGGCTCGGACCGCCCGCGATTTCCCACCCCCAGGTGAGTTCGAGCGCGTGCACGTAGGCGAGGTTGCAGGCTGCGGAACTTTCGCACGCGTAGTTGGGCGAGCCGAAGTAGCGCGCAAGACGCATGACGGGAGGACGGGGTTCTTTCGGGTCGCCGCAATAGAAGAGCACCTTGTCGGCGCCGTCCTTTTCCTTGATGCGCGTGAGGTTTTCGGCGATCGTGCGAATCGCTTCGTCCCAGCCGATGCGCACCCAACCCGGGTCTTTCGATCCCTTGGGATTCGTGCGCTTCATGGGATAGAGCAAACGATTCGGGTTGTAGAGGCGCTGCAGGGTCGAGAGTCCCTTCGAGCAGAGGAAGTGGTTCGGGTGCTCGCCCCAGTTATGGATGCGGATCACGGTATTGCCGCGCACGTCGTATTTGACGCCGCACATCGGCATGTGATTGCACGAGTCGCAGATGCTGTAGCCCGTCCATTCGGTGTCGGTCGTCTCGGCGGCCGAGGCCGACGGCACGAAGAGCGATTCGGCAAAGCCCGCACCCGCCGCGGCGCCGACGCCCGTGAGGAAGGATCGGCGAGAAAGGTTCGTACTCATAAAAGAAACCTCCAAAATCGCGGGGATCGCACGCCGCCCGCGGTGCGGTTCGCGGCGCGACGGTCCTCAAGTTCATCATAGGAAAGGGTGTTTCGGAGGACCATTCGGGTTCCGTCCATCGATAGGGCACCGGAATGAGATTCGTTTCCGTCAACGTTTGCGCGCAAAAAGATCGGTCGCGTAAATGGAAGAAGAAAACACAACCGATATGCGTTTTTGGAATAGCGCTTGGAGAATCGGGCAAGGGAAACCGGAGGAAAAATAGGATGAAAAAAGGGTCGGAAGGCTGACCTTCCGACCCAACACGTGGTTGGACACGTGAAGAACGCTGTGCGTTGACGATCGTGCGTGCGAGGCGCTCGCTCGAAAATGCTTACCCCTTGATTTCTGGAGCGCCTCGCGAAATCATCAGAACTTGTACTGGAGCTGAGCGCCGAGGAGGTAGGCGTCGAGCTTGCGGAACTTACCGACTTCGGCACCCTTCGAGTCGTAGAGCGAACGTTCGTGCACGCCGTGCAGGTGAGCGAAGCCCACGTCGGCGATCATGTTTTCCGAAATCTTGTAGGACGAACCCACGGAGAACCACCAGCGGTCCGCGTCCGGAATGATGGCCGTACGGTATTCCTTCGTCGCGATCGGGGACGTTTCGTAGGCGACGCCGCCGCGCAGGGTCCAGCGGTCGGTGACGCGCAGATCCGCACCGAGCGAGGTGAGGTAGGTGTCGCGCCAGTTGTTCTTGATGGTGGTCATCGGTGCGCCGTTCGACTTGATGTCGAGCTTGTCGAAGGACGACCAGTCGGTCCAGCGGAACGTACCGTAGAGGCTCAGGAGGTTGTTCACGTCCCAGGCGACGGTCGCCATCGCCCAGGCGGGAGCCGAGACCACGGCTGCGCCCGGGAGCTGACCGTAGGCGCCATTCAACTTCAACAAATAGGTAAGTTGCTCAGTACCGATACCGGAGTCAGCGGGGTCTACATCACTGATCGTCAGATCGCCGTCCGCATCGTGCTTGATCTTCGAGCGGTACGAAAGACCGAAGCGGAGGTTTTCCAAGGGCGACCACATCATGCCCACGTTCCAACCCCAGGCAATGCTGTCGGCGTCGATTTCGGAGCGAACGGACGAATTGCCCAAATTGATACCGGCGGAGGAGAATGCCTCCTCCGCAGCCGTATCGCGAAGGTAGGTCTTTTTCGTAAGGTCGGCGGAAGCGTACTGCACCGAGACGCCCGCGCCGAAGCTCAGCTTTTCGGAGGCCTTCCAGGCGACGTTCGGGTTGAAGTCGAACGTGAGAATCTGAGCGGAAATGCCGTGATCGGCCTGCGACCAGTCGTCGCCGAATTCGGTACCCATACCGAAGGGAACGGTCATCGCAAGACCGAACCAGGTCGAGTCGTTGATCTGGTGAAGGAGATAGCCGTGGGGAATCGCCTGGCTCTTTTCGCGACCGTTTTCGGTCGTGTTGTCATTACCCGTGCCCGCGTAGTCGAGGTTGAGGCCGATCCCGATGAAGCCCGCCTGCAGAATCGTGCCCTTGTGAAGGGTCATCGTCGCGGGGTTGTAGTAGACGCCCGAGATGTCGGTGCCGTCCACGCCGATACCGGCGTACGAGCGTCCGAGACCGGCGACGGACTGTTCGGTGAGCATGAAACCCGCGGCGTAAGCCTGACCGGCGAGAGCGGAAGCGGCCGCAACGGCGACCGCAGCGAGCTTGAAGGTGGTGTTCTTCACGGTAACTCCTGTTCCTGTGTCTTCTGTGCGAGCCCCCGAGGGGGTCGTGGGAAAAAATTCAGATGCGCATTCTGCCGATGGGAACCGGGTTCAAAAAGGAAGAAATTTGCGGGAAAACACCTATATTTGAGGTTCCGAAAATCCGATTTTCTTCGGATGAGGTACCGTGGCGGCCGTTTCGCCTCGAAAAATCGAAAAGTTTTCGGCAAGAGGGGAGGAAGCGGCGGTAGGCCTTAGGGATCGAAACAGATGAACGGATGATGCGCGAATAGGGTATCCGGAGGCAAATTCCGACCCTCAGGCGCTGACGAAACGATGCTGACGCAACCTCGAAGTGAGGATGACGGGCTTTGGAAAGCGTCCCTCAGGCGGTGTCGAAGTGACGGAGGAGGGGGCGGAACTGCCGATGGAGGGGGTGCCGGAGAGTGTCGGACGACGTCAGTTCCTGACTCGACGCGCGAGGAACCGCACCGGGGTCCACGTTAGCGTGACGCGCCCGTCCGCGTCCGAGAATCGCTCGCGGTAGGCGGCTTCCCAAGCGGCAAGGCCCGCACGGGTGCGAAGCGTCTGGGCGGGGTAGGGGGCGGAAGCGGCATCGTCCGACGCGTCGCAATTTGTTTTGTCATCCGAATGCGCGTTTGCGGGGAGGCCGTTCACGCCCGTAGCGCGCAACTGTGCGAGTACGGCCCGCGGCGTCGGGTAGCGTTCGACGATCGTGTCGCACTGAAGCGCCACGAGTTCGTACCCGGGCCCGAGGATCGACTCCCACGCGTCGGGTTCGGGCGCAGGAAGGCCCCCGCCCGAAAGCGCCCGGATTTCACGCAGGTTGTCGGGGCCGAAGACGGAAACGAGGAGGTACCCGTCCGGTCGCAAGAGGTCCGCCCACTCGCGAAAGAGCGTTGCGGGGTCCGCCACCCACTGCAAAACGGATGCGGCCGCGATGAGGTCGTAGGGGGCTCCCGTACGGACTTCGGGGATGCGGGGAAGCGCTTCGGCAGCCGCGATAAGAAAGGCGAGATCTCGGGCAAGTTCGTCTCCGAACGTTGCGGCGAGGCGCCGACGGGCCTCCTCGAGCATGGCGGACGAGAGGTCCGTCACCGTGAGGTGAAGTCGAGCGGAATCCGGTGCGTCGAGAGCGGATTTTGCGGAAAGGAACTTTTGAACGAGCGCCGCCGTAAGGTGGCCCGTACCGGCCCCCGCCTCAAGGATCCGAAGGGGCGACGAGCGTACGGTATTCGCGCACAACGCATCCGAGAGCGGCCACAGGTCCGCAAGTCGCCGTGCGGCCTTCGCCTGCAGGCGCGAGGCGTCGTGGTAGGTGCGGGCCGCGCGTTCGAACGCGCGGGCGTGGCGGGACTCTTCGGCAAGACGGACTTTCGTCATCGGCGGGGCTTTCGGAAAAGGGAACGCAAAGGTTCAACGGATCGGGGATTCGACGGAGCCGAAGGCCGCGTCGAAGACGGTCGCAGTGAGCCCTTCGAAGGTCCCGTGGGGTTCGTCCGTGCGAAGGATGCGGGGTTCGGCGCGACCTGCCGCGAGAGACGCTTCGCAGAGGGCCTTGGCGGATCGTTCCTGCGCTGCGACGGGGACGATCCGATCGCGCTTCGGGATGACGACGCGGATTTCGCCGGGGAAGCTCGCGGCTTCGCGGGCGAGTTCGGGCAAGGGATCTCGAAGACCCGCAAAGGCCCGAAGCTCTTCCGCGGCTTTCGGGACGTCGGGACGATCTTCCGCGGTAAAGCCCGGAAAGTCGGGGTTCGTGACGACGTCGTTCCACGCACCGCGTCCTTCCGTGACGCGTACGAAGAAGGTACTGAGCGACTCCGCGGAAAGGGTCGAGAGCGTGAGCTTCGCAACGGCTTCGGGAATCCCCGTGCGACCGACGGGGGTCAAAGACCCCGCCGCGAAGACGAGTCGCTCGAAGGTGTCGGCATTCGGGAGACCGTTGCCGAAGATTCGTTCGCGGGCGCGCCAAAGATCGAGTACGAACCGCACCCCGAAGGACCACCCTGCGAGCGTCCACTGGGCTTCGGGCACGTCGCGACGCAATTCATCGAGCTCGGGAGAAAGTTCCCGGAAAAGGGGCCAGTCGGGGCGGAAAAGGGAATCGGGCGCATCGGTTGTCGAATGTGCTTGGGGTCGAGCGGCCTCAAGAAACGCGTCGGCCGTCCGACCCGCGAGCGGGTTCGAAAGGATGACGAGCGCCGCGGGGTAATTCAGTGCTTCGAGTCGCTTCGCCCACGGCGCGAAAAGCCGCTCGTCGGTTGCCCAACCGGTCGCAAAGAGAAGCACGCGGGGCGCTTCACACGTTGCGGTCGGGAGGGATTTTCCTTCCTTACGGGCTCTCCAGGCGGCATTTTCAAAGAGTGCGATGCCCGCAGGAGCTTCTCGGGCAACGGAGTTTTCGATGGTTTCGATCGTCATGGTGTGTGTTCCGTGCTGCGACACGAAGAGTCGTCGGCCTTGTCGGTTCAGTCGGCTCCGTCGGTTTTGTTCCCGCCGAGCGTTCCGAGCACTTCGGTAAGGCGCTTTGCTTCGTCGTCCGTGAGCGAGGCGTTGAGCGACACGCGCAGTCCCGGGATTCGGACCGTGGGCGGACGCACGAGGCCGACCTCAAAGCCCGCGTCTCGCAGGGTCCGAGCGGCAGCCGTCGCCCGCTCGACCGTTCCCAGGGGGACGGGGATGATGTGGGTGACGGGACCTTGAAGTCCCAACACCTCCCGAACGTGAGCGGATAGGGCGTGAAGGCGCTTGCGCTTCGAGGCGTACGCTTCGAGATGACGTACGACATCAAGCGTTCGCGCAACCAGCAGGGGCGGCAATGCCGTCGAGTAAATGGACGGCCGGTGGGTGCTTGCAAGCCACGCTCGGAGTTCCGGCGCGGTCGCGACGAAGGCGCCCGCCGTACCCGTCGCCTTCCCGAAGGTGCCGATCACGACGTCGATCGCATCGAGCACTCCTTCGGCTTCGGAGAGCCCCAGGCCCGTAGGCCCGTAGGCCGCAAAGGCGTGGGCTTCGTCGACGACAAGGATCGTCTTCGGGTGGCGTTCGCGCAACGCGACGAGTTCCCGCAACGGAGCCGTGTCGCCTCCCATCGAGAAAAGCGACTCCGTCACGATTACGATCGCATCGTGCGTTTCGGAAAACTTTTCGACGAAATGTTCGAGGTGAGCGACGTCGTTGTGTGCGAACCGCTGCACGGTCGCGCCTTGAGCGCGGGCAAGGGTCATCCCGTCGATGAAGCTCGCGTGGATCTCGCGGTCCAAGAGAATCGCCGTCTTGTGCGGGGCCGCTCGGGTGAGGGCCGCAAGGAGCCCGGAATTCGCATGCCAGCCCGACTGGAAAAGGAGCACCCCGTCGGGGCGTCCGTAGCGACGCGCGAGCTCTGCTTCGAGCGCATCGTGCGCGGCGGAACTCCCCGACAAAACGCGCGAGGCGCTTGCTGAAAAACGAAAGAGGGTATCGGGCAGCGTTTCAAGAAAGGCTTTGGCGCTCGCAATGTCCGCGCCGATCCCGAGAGCGTCGTTGCCGATCAGGTTGACGAGCGCGGTGCCCTTCGATGCGCTCGGGCCTCGGGCATCCGACGACCGGGTCGAACGACGGAGCCCTCGTGCATCGAGCTCCGAGAGCCCGCGCGCGATCGCCCCGCCAAAAGCGTCTGCGAGCGGGCGAAAGCGGGAGTCGTGCGCGGCACGTTCCGTTGCGGTTTCGCGGGGCAAAGACTTTGCGGGATTTTCAGCGGAATCGGAGAGGACGGACATGAGGGCGGCTCCTCGAAAGGAAAACGTCGTGGAAAATTCGGGCGGGCAGGGCGAACGGGTGCGTCTCAAACGAAGTGGCGCTCGTCGCGTTCGTCGGAATCGCCCTCGCGCAAAAGCTCGGGCGTCACCGCAACCATCGCGTTCGTCAATCGTTTCACGTCCTCGGTCGTCGAAACGAGCGGGGGCATCGCGTAGATCCATCGCCCGAAGGGGCGCAACCATACGCCCGCTTCCACGAAGCGGGGCATGGCACGCCGTACGTCGACGGGTTTTGCGGTTTCGACGACCCCGACCGCCCCGAGAACGCGCACGTCGAGAACGCCTTCCGTTTTCGTAAGCGGTTCGAGTCCCGCACGGAGCTCCCCTTCGATGCGGCGCGCAAGCGACGGGGCATCGATATCCCGCGCGAGTGCGAGGGCTTCCGCGGCGACGGCGCACGCGAGGGGATTGGCCATGAACGTGGGCCCGTGCATGAAGGCGCCCGGAGTACCCGAGGAAATCACATCGGACACGCTCTTTGCGGTGACGACCGCGGAAAGCGTCATGAGGCCGCCCGTGAGGGCTTTCCCGAGCGTCACGATGTCGGGGCGCACCCCCGCGTGATTCATGGCGAACCATTCGCCCGTGCGCCCGAAGCCCGTGGCGATTTCGTCGAAAATGACGAGCACCCCGTGACGGTGACAGAGCTCGATCGCACCCGTGAGGAACTCCGGATGGTAAAAGCGCATGCCGCCCGCCCCTTGGAGGACGGGTTCGAGAATGAGAGCGGCGATTTCGTCCGAACGCTCCTTGAGAAGAGCGGCCAAGGGGGCGAGGTCCGAAACGTCGAACACCGAAGCATCCGTTTCTTGTGCCATGAGGGAGCTTCTCGGAAAACGGCTCTTCGGGTGCGGGATGAAAAAGCGCACCGGAAGCGAGGAGCCGAAAAGACCGTGCATCCCTTCCTCGGGGTCGCACACCGACATGGCGTTCCACGTGTCGCCGTGGTAACCCGAGCGGATCGTAACGAAATTCGACTTTGTACGTTTCCCGAGCGCCGCCTGGTACTGGACGGCCATCTTCATCGCGACTTCCACCGCGACCGACCCCGAGTCCGCATAGAAAATCGAGTGAAAGCCCGCGGGGAGCATCTCGAGAATAGCTTGCCCGAGCCGCACGGCGGGCTCGTGCGTGAGGCCGCCGAACATCACGTGGGGCATCTTCTCCGCCTGACGTTCAAGCGCCGCCACGAGTCGCGGATGCCGATGACCGTACGCCGCGCACCACCAGGAGGAGATGCCGTCCAAAAGCCTCCGTCCGTCCGTCAAAACGATTTCGGTACCGCAGGTTTCGGCAGCTTCGAAGACGGGTACGGGGTCGAGCGTCGACGCGTACGGATGCCAGAGGTGCTCGCGGTCGAACCGAAGACGTTCGAATGTGCGGTCTTCGGCGGTTGCGGAAGAAGCTGCGGTTGTTCGAAGAGACGCGTCGGCAGGGCTCATGGTGAGAAATTCCGAGTGGAGGAGAGTCGGTCATTCTAACTGCTGTCGGCCGTCGTCAAATACGCGTCGTCCGTGCGGATGAACCTCGGTGCGGAATCGACCCGGCCGTACTTTTGCGGTCCGATCGCGGCAACGTCGGCTGCGACGACCTGCTTGGCAGGGCGGTCTAGGATGCGAAGAATGTCCGTGAAAACCCTGAGAATTCGGGTCGAATTCGGGTGTGCGCGTCGGTAATCACGCCGAATAGGCCTTTTCCCGTACGAAAAACTTTGCGTAAACACTCGGGATTCGCCAAACTTTCGGGGTCGGCCCGTACGATCCCTCGGGAGGGCCGGCTCCCCCGAACACGGGCGGCTCGTTTTCGGTTCCGACGCATCGGGGCCGGACGCGCCGCCGGTGCCTCCAACTTCGGTCCCAAAGAAACCAAAAAATGAAAGACACATTCCGCCCGCTATTTCGCACGGTGACGCCTTTCCTTCAGGCGTCGCTCGTGAAGCAGATTCTCGTCGCACTCATTCTCGGGATGCTCTTTGCGTGGGCTTTCCCCGCGGGGGCCCGCAACGTCGCGCTCCTCGGGACGATTTTCACGACCGCCCTCAAGGGCGTCGCTCCCGTCCTCGTCTTCGTGCTCGTCATGTCTTCGATCGCGAACAACCGCGTTGACGAAGGGAGCGGCTCCGTTCACGTGAAGCCCATTCTCGTCCTCTATCTCGTCTCGACCTTCACCTCGGCGCTTGTGGCCGTGGCGGCGAGCTTCCTCTGGCCGACGGAAATCACGCTGACGACCGCGCAGGAAGGGCTTACCGCGCCGGGCGGCATCGCGGAAGTGCTCACGGGCCTCATTCTCAACGTCGTAGACAATCCCTTCCGCGCGATGTACAACGCCAACTACATCGGGATCCTCGCCTGGGCGATCGCCATGGGGATCATCCTTCGGCGCGCCCGCGAAGGCACGCGCGAAATGCTCGCCGACGCGGCGAGCGCCGTGGAAATGCTCGTGCGTCTCGTCATTCGTTTCGCTCCCGTCGGTATCTTCGGGCTTGTTTCGAGCACCTTCGCTCAGGAAGGGTTCGGCGTCCTGGCCGAGTATGCGCAGCTCCTCACGGTGCTCCTCGGCACGATGGCGTTCGTCGCGCTCGTTCTGAATCCCTTCCTCGTGTGGCTCTGCACGAAGAAGAATCCCTATCCCATCACGTTCATGTGCCTGCGCGAATCGGGCGTGAACGCGTTCTTTACCCGTTCTTCGGCCGCGAACATCCCCATCAATATGGAAATCTGCCGCCGCATGAACCTCCCCGAGGCGACTTACTCGGTGTCGATTCCGGTCGGGGCCACGATCAACATGGCGGGCGCCGCCGTGACGATCACGGTGATCACGCTTTCGGCCGCGTACTCGCTCGGTATTGAAGTGGGTTTCGGGACGGCCATCTTCCTCTCGATCGTCGCTTCGATGTGCGCGGCGGGCACCTCGGGCGTTCCGGGCGGCTCCCTCATGCTGATTCCCTTGGCCTGCGGTCTTTTCGGGATCGATCAGGACACCGCCATGCAGGTGGTGGCCGTGGGCTTCATCATCAGCGTCCTTCAGGATTCGTGCGAAACGGGTCTCAACAGCTCTTCGGACGCGCTCTTTACGATCGCCGCGTGCGAACGCGCCAAGCGTCTCGAAGCTGAAAAAGCGGGGATGTAATCCTTACGTACAAGTTTGCAACCCAATGAATTTTTTCGAAATTTCGACGAGTTGCGAATGAATCTCGACGGGCCGATCGGATCAGTTCCGATCGGCCCGTTGCATTTCGTTGCATTCGTCAGGGGCAAGATTCGGGCTCTTAAGGTTCGGTTAGGATTCGATCGATACACTGCGAAGCATGGAAAGGGAAAACGCGTTCGATGCCGAGCTGCTTGGTCGCTCTTGGCAAAGAACACGAACGGTTTCCTGAGCTTGCTTGGTCGCTCTCAGAAATCCTCGGTTTTTCTCAAACTATTCGGGTCTCGGGTGCTGAGAACCGCCTGAACGCCCAACTCCAAGGCCCCGCGAAAGCGGGGCCGTTTTTATTTCGAACGAACATTTCGAACGAAGGATCAGTCCCATGTCTTCGACTCTTGCTACGACGATGCGCCCGATTCTGGGCACGTTCTCTCTGGCTCTTCTTCTCGGTGTCGGTACCGTGCAGGCCGCCGAGACGACCGCTCCCGTCATGACCAAGCCCGCCGCCACCGAGGCGGACCTCCAACAGGAAGAGGAAAGCTCCAGCGCTCTGAAGGGGCTTGAGGCCGCCATGGCCGAGTCCGAAAAGGAATGGGACGCCTACCGCGCCAAGGCGGTTGATTCGCCCGTCGTCGGCCAGTACGTGGGGACGGTGATTTCCGAAAAGGGCGAAGCGTCCGAAGCGGAAATGACGCTCGACCACTACAAGTGTTTCGTCCTGCGCGTGAAGAAGGACACGACCCGTATGGAACTCGGTCGCTATGAGGTTCGGGGTGATACGCTTGTTCTGAAGACGAACGAAGGGAAGGCTTACCGCTGGTTCTCGACGAAAACTCCCGACCGGCTCGAACTGCTCGGTGCCGAAGGAAAGCCCCTTGAAAAGAAGCCTGAAGGCTGCTGTACCCTCATCAAGAGCTGAGCGAACGGTTCGATCGGCTCAAGGGTGCTCGGTTCGTTGCTTCCCGGTTGAGGCCGGGGGGCGCGACCGAAGAATTCGGCTCGGAAGGTCGCCTGCGGGCGGCCTTTTGCTTTTTCGGTTCTCCCGAAACACGCGGCGAATTTCGGTTTTCGAGAACTGGGATCGCGATCGTTTACGCTTTCGGACGCTTTTTCCGTCGTTTTCCCTACGCAGTCGGTACGGATCGCGCTATGATACGCATCCCCCGACCGAACCGATAAAGCGAGGCTCTGAGCGGACAGGGGACGACCCCGAGCCGGTCGAACCGAGGCCGACACGTACGGACTCGTTCGTTCCCGCAGGAGTACGCCCGACCGCATCACCGCCTTCATCGTCGCGAGGGGATCGCCGGACCCGCCTGAAGCGACCTTCGAACCGGACCTTCGGGACGGGCGGTGTCTTCATGCGTTCCGGCAGTGTTGCCGCCGCTCCACATCGTCGAATTTTTCCCCGGATCCCCGCCGTGCACCGCACGAGCCGGAGCTTTGTGCTTTCCGAACGTTTCGAAACGTGCGGAAAGCCCGGGAAAAGGGCGCCGCGGACGGGGTGCGACCTTCGGTCGGTGCGCCGGCACCCTTGAAAATCTACGGTTCCCAATACGTACACGCTGCTCGCAGCGAATGGTCCGAAAGCATATGACGGCTACAATGAAGAAAAGTCAGGAGATCGTCGACCGACTTCGTGCGGCGGGCGCTTCGTTTCACGCGAACGACAACATTGCCGATTACCTCGAAGCGGGCGACCTGGAGTGCCTTGAAGCCGAGGTGCGCGATCGCATCGACGAGGTGTTGCGCGCTCTCGTGATCGACGTTGAGAACGACCCAAACACCGAAGAAACCGCTCGCCGCATGGCGAAGCTCTTTTTACGGGAGGTCTTCGCGGGGCGCTACGTCCCGTGCCCGAAGGCGACCGACTTCCCGAACGAGCGCGGCTACGACGGCCTCATCGTGATCGGTCCCTTGCAGGTGCGCTCCACGTGCTCGCACCATTTCGCCCCGATTCTCGGGCGTTGCTGGATCGGGGTCGTACCGGGCGAGCGCGTGATCGGCATCTCGAAGTACAGCCGCATCGCCGACTGGGTGCTCTCGCGCCCGCAGATCCAGGAAGAAGCGGCGGTGCAGCTCGCGGATCGGATCGAAGAGCTTACGCGCCCGGCGGGCCTTGCCGTTCACATCGACGCCGTTCATTCCTGCATGACCTGGCGCGGCGTCAAAGAGACCGAATCCTCCATGACGACGACCGTCCTGCGCGGCGTCCTGCGCGACGACGCCGAATTCCGCCGCGAATTCTTCGCGCGCCTCACCCGATAATTCCTTCCGACCGTTTCCCTACGACCAGACATGATTACGGCCACCCGTTACCACGACATTTCCTGCGGACACCGCGTCTGCGGCCACGAATCGAAGTGCGCCCACCTGCACGGGCACAACTACCGCGTCACCTTCGAATGCGCGGGCGAAACGGAATCGCTCGACGAGCTCGGACGCGTGCTCGACTTTTCCGTCATCAAGGAAAAGCTCTGCATGTGGCTTGAAAACGAGTGGAACCACCACTTCCTCGTTTGGAAGGAAGACCCGCTGGCTCCGCACTTGAAGGCGCTCGATCCGACCGTGGTCGAACTCGACTTCAATCCGACGGCGGAAAACATCGCGCACCACCTGGCAACGGTCGTCGCACCCGAGTGCTTGCGCGGCTCGGGCGTACGGGTCATTCGCTGCACCGTCGAAGAAACCCGCAAGTGTTCCGCAGAATGGAGGCTTTTCAATGGCTTCGCTTCTCTTCGTTAACGAGATTTTCGCGTCGCTTCAGGGGGAGGGCGCCTGGACGGGGACGCCTTCCGTCTTCGTGCGCCTTCAGGGGTGCCTGTGTCGTTGTCCCTGGTGCGATACGAAGAACACCTGGAAGTTGGGCGAGCCCAACGACTGCGGGCTCGACTTCGCCGCGTCGAAAGCCGACGCGCCGCGCCACGCCACCTGCACCGCGGAAGAGCTTCTCGCCTACATCGACGCGCACTACGGAGCGATCCCGCACGTGATTTTCACAGGCGGGGAGCCCATGCTTTTCGACCTCACGGACGTGACGGCGGCGCTCCTCGCTCGAGGAAAGACCGTGGCGATCGAGACGAGCGGCACGGAGCCCGTGCGCGTTGCGGACGGCGTCTGGGTGACCGTGAGCCCCAAGTACGACATGCCGGGCGGGCGCGAGGTGCTTGCGTCGGCCCTTCGTCGTGCCGACGAAATCAAAATGCCCGTCTCGGGGCCGAAGGATCTCGAGGACCTCGAACATCGCACGCTTCCCGAAACGAAACCAGGCGTGCTTGTCTACGTTCAGCCCGTGAGTCGCGACGACGAGGCAACGCGCCTTTGCGTCGAAGCCGCCATGACGAAAGGGTGGCGCGTTTCCTTCCAGGTTCACAAGTACGTGAACATGCGCTGAGTCGAATCCTGATCCAGCCTTCGGAGGCGGGTCCGGGGAAAAGGTTCGCAACGTTTTCGCGTCTCGAATTCAAGCGCTCCGAGTGAGGTCGGGACGTTCGGCACGAAGCGATCGAAAGCGGTTGAAGATATTTGGAAGCGGTTAGTTGCGTTGAGTGATAACGGTGGCTGCACCGTCTCCATCCGTAGTCCGCTTTGAGGCCGAACGCGATGTCGCTCGCGAGGTCGGAGTGAACTTTTATGTCGTCGGCGAACCCGACCCGTCCCGAAAGAGATGCGGGTCGGGATGCCGACGTCAAAACGGAGAGGGGATGTCGGAACGCCCCCGTGCAAAAAACCTTTCGACGGAAGCAGATGATATTGCAGAAAACCCTTCCTTAAAGGGAAGGGTTTGCATCGGCTTCAGTAGAGACGGAAGGCTTCTTCCGTTTTCTTTCGGAGGTCGTCCGAAGCGAGGTCTCCCCAGCGAAGAAGGGAGAGTTGCAGAAGTACCCGTGCCTTTTGGGGACTCAGGGTCCCCGAGGGGATGAAGCCCGCACGCTGCCAGGCATCGAGCCCCTCGACCGTCGCGCCCGATCCGGTGCGGCTTGCGCGCACGACGAGCACGCCCTCGCGGGCGGCTTCGAAAAGAGCGGGCTCGGTATCCGAATGAATCGAGCCGTTCCCGGTTCCCGCATGCACGATCCCGAGTGCGCCGGCCGCAACGGCCGCCTTAACGAAGACGCCGTCGTCGTCGACGTGCGAATACACGATGTCGACGCGGGGGAGGCGCTCGATGTCGTCGAAAAGCGAGAGGTCGAAGGCCGTATCGACCGTGTGGCGCTTCGCGGTTTGCGAGAGCCACTCGATGCGAGCGCCGGCCACCATGCCGAGCATCCCCGCATCGGGACCGCGGAAGGTGGCGACGTTCGTCGGGTGCGACTTCGTCGCTTCGCGTGCGGAGAGAATCGTGTCGTTCAAGACGACGAGAACGCCGCGACCGCGTGCGGCGGTGTCGGAGGCGACGCGCACGGCGTTGAGAAGATTCAAGGGGCCGTCGGCGGAAAGGGCCGTCGCGGGGCGCATGGCACCGACGAGAACGACGGGCTTTTCGCTCTTCAGAACCAGATTGAGGAAATAAGCCGTCTCTTCGAGCGTGTCGGTGCCGTGCGTGACGACCGCGCCCGCGATGTCGTTGCGCGCGAGCGCCGCGTCGATCGCACGTGCGAGATCGATCCAGACGCGGCTCGTCATCGAGCTCGAGTCGATGTTGGCAATCTGACGAACTTCAAGTCGGGCGACGTCTTCGAGCGCGGGTACCGCCTTCAAAAGGTCGTCGACGCGAAAGTCCTTGATGCTGTAGCCCGTCATCTGGGTGGCGCTTTCACCGGAACTTACGATGGTTCCGCCGGTAGCAAAGAGTGCGACGTTGGGTTGCATGGGGGTGTGCGGTCGGATCCGAGACAGAGGGACGTCGGAGCCGACTTTCTCCGTTTGTGAATTGAAAACTGTACGGACCGCGGACCGACCGACGTGCGTTCGCCCGGGGCTTTGCGGCCGAATGTGAAATTGTAGCGGCGCGCTCGGGTTCGAAGCGACCGGATCGTGAAAAGAAGACAAAATCCCGGAGGGGCGGGACGTAACGGCGCGAAAACACACGAGAAAGGCGCAAAAGTACCGGGAACCGAAAGACAAAAGCACAAAAGGCAGCGATTGCTCGCTGCCTTTTGTACGGGAATCGAGCTGTCGCGCAAGGCAGTTCGGTCCCCATTTGACCTCGGCCCTTATACTACACGAGGCGATCGTATTCGGGTAGAGCCCTGCGCCTGTAAACTAATAAAAGTCTTCCTTTCGGCGATGTCTCTCAAATAAACAGAGGCTTTTTCCTATCCGTGTTTTCCCTTAGGTCCCCGAAAGCGCTCTGTCGGGCGCATCGTCGCACGCCTCGTCGTCCGCTTTGCGCGGCCGACAATATTCGGAAACAACCCCAAGCGGGGCGAAGCGTCCCGGCCCGCTATCATTCTCGTTCCGGGTGCGGCTTCGGTTGCAAGCATTCGTCGGTGCTCTGCTCGTGAGGCTTCCGACCGGTTTTCACCGTCCGTCCCCGTTTTCCGTTTCCGCCCGTACTCGTCTCGCACTCTTTCCCGCGTCGAGCACGAGTGCACGACCTTGCGACGAGGAGCTTCCATGCGCGCCTTTTCTCGAACTCTTCTGACCCGCGCAAGTCGCGGACTCCTTATTGCAGGGGCGATCGCGCTCCTTGCAGGTTGCGCCCAGAAAGGCGAAACCACTTCCCGAGCGGGAGGTGATACGGGTTCTTCCGCCTCTGCCGTCCAATCGAAGGGGGCGGTCTATCCCGAAGCGTGTCTGCGTCTTCCGGGGGTCTACGAAGGTGTCATTCCCGCGGCGGACGGTCCCGGGATTCGCGTGACGCTCTACCTGCGGGCCGTGGGCACCTACACGATGACGGAGCACTACATCGGGCGCGACTTCACGACCTCTTCGGGCGGCGACTGGTCGACGCACGCGGACCGCGTTGCGCTCGATCCGATTACGGAAAAGAACCCCGCTCGACTGCTTCGCATCGAGGCGGGCGCTTTGCGCTTCCTCGACCTCGAAGGGGACTTCATCGACGGGCCGCTTTCCGAACACTACGTACTGCGGAAGTCGGGGTGTCCGAAGTCCGCCCAGTGATTCCCGGGCGCGCTCCGGCGCCTTCAGAAAGCCTCAAGAATTGGGTTCTATACTCGACGACGTTTGCGTCGGAAACCCCGGGGTCTTCGGTGAGGCCCTCGGGTTTTCGCGCGTCCGACTTGCCACTCCCAAAAGGAACCGATCCATGACCCATGCCACGCGTCTCAAGGCGCTTTTCGTCGGCGGCTTTGCCGCTCTCGTTGCGGGTTGCGCGACGCAGCCCGCCGAGTACGTCCCGCCCGTTCCCGTCGAAACGCCCGACGTCGCCCTCGTCAAGTCCCAGATTCTCGCGTATGACACGTCGATCCCGCTTGCGACCGCGTTCGAGCAGTACGGCCTTTGCGACCCGAAGACCCGTACCTGGGAGGAAATGGAACCCGGCCGGGTCATGTTCAGTTGCTACTTCGATGACGGCAGCCTCATGCAGTGGGAGTTTCGCATCTCGCCCGAAAAGACCGTGACGTACGCGCAGTTCCACTACACCTCGCAAAACGATGCGGACTTCGCCGCCCAGAGTCTGCGCGGTCCCGATGCGGAAGACGCCCTGAAGGCGGTCTACATGAATCAACCGCCGTTCTGATCGTTCCGGTCCGATCCGGCTCGATCGGAACCCGGCAACAGAGCCCGTTTCGACCTCACGGTCGGGCGGGTTTTTCTTTTTTCCTGCGCTGAAATGAGGGCATCGGAAATTTTGGAATTGTGGAATAACCGGAGTCCGTCAATTCGGAGCATTTCGTGTCCGAAGCTCCGAAACGGACGAAGTCAAGCGCCGTGTCCGAAGAATCGCATCATGCCGAATTTCACCGAGAGGCCTCGTCGGGTTCCGCGATAAGATAGGAACGGTTTGCATACCCGTCCTGTTGCAAATGCGGTTTCTCGACATCAAGGGGTTCACATGAAAAAGATTTGCTTCGCGCTCTTTGCCGTGTTCTCGTCCGTCGCGAGCGCCGCCCCCTTGAGCGTTGAAGACATGGAGGCGGCGCTTGAAAAGTCGTTCGCCGATCCGGTCGCAGCCGCTATTACGGCGGAGAGCTACGGACTGAAGGGAGAGCGCCGGGAAATTCTCCGTCAACACAATCTCGAACTCTCGCGTACGCCGGAAGTCATGAGGTATCTGGCCGAACAGTTCGTTCAGTTGGGTCTGGGCATGCCTGAGAACAAGGATGACCTTAAGGAGCTGATGCTCATCAGCGCGCAGATCTCGGAAGCGCTGTACCGACGCGGGATTTCAAGAAGCGGGCCGGAGGACCAAACTCTCGCTCTTCTTCAGTCGGCTCGGCTTTCTCTGGTCATGCCGGCACGAGACTGTCGGACATACAACTTCGACGGCATCACACGCGACCTTGCCGCCCGCATGCCGGTCTACATCGCGAAATCACTCGGAACGATGAAGGACGAGGAGCTTCGAGCCTACTTTCGAAGCCTTCGCCGTGTCATGCAAAACGGGGTGCACGAATATGCAACCCGCACGCCGTTGACGGATTATCAGCGGGATATGGCCGCGCTTGCGCTTTGGACCGCTTTCGAGCAGCACGTCCGGGAGAAAGAGCCCGATCAGGCGGACCACCTTCTTAGGGCGTTGGGGAATCCCGAAGCCGCATCGGACGCCGATGTTTGTCGAGCATCCGTGTACTTCATGGGTTCGGTTTTTCGACTGTCAGGGGCCAACCGGGAGTTGGCCCTTCGATACATCCTTGAATAGAAATTCGGACGACCGTGCGAGATTCGCCGGTTGTTCTTTTTTGGCCTTGCGATCAGAGGCTCCGAAGTCTCGGCCGCATGAAGGACGGACTGCCCGGAACTCGGGGACGCACAGCCTTGACCGAGCGACATTCTCACGGTTGCGTTGTTCAGTTGCTACTTCGCCGCCCGTTGCCTGCGCGGTCCCGACGCGGAAGAGGCCCTGAAGTCGGTTTGTATGAATCGGTCGCCTTTCCGAACTTTCGGGTGCTTCGAATCCCCCCGATTCCGGTCGACCCGAGCCTCGGCTCGGGCGGCCGCGATTCTCGAAACCCGTATCGCACCGTCTGCATTTCGCGGACGCAAACTTCTCCCGTGCCCGCCGAAGCGACGGTCGACGCGGGTTTTTCTTTTCGTGCAATCGGGCGAACGTTTTTCTCCGGCTGTTCGTTTCACTCAAGAACAATGCGCAGTCCTTCGGGCAGAACGTGCTCGATGCGATATTCGACCGGACGCCGCCCGAACGTATAGCCGATGCGGCGCAGTTCGAGAAGCGGCTGATCGACGGGAAGGTCGTAACGTCGGGCGTCCTCGGCGGTGACGATTCGCACTTCGATCGTGTCCTTGACGTCCGTCACCACAACGCCGAAAGCACGCTCGAAAAAGGCGTAAAGACTTCCTTCGGGTCGGTGCTCGAAGGCATCGGAGCAAAGCTTCCCGAAGTGTTCCGGATGAAACCATACGACGTCCGTTCCCATGGGACGGCCGTTAAGTGCCATGCGGCGCTCGAGTCGCCAGAGAAGTCCGTCTTCGGGCAGCGCCTTCGAGAGTTCCGTAAGACCGAGCGCCTTCAGCACCCGTTCTGACGGCCGGCGTCGTTCGCACGTCACGATTCGATCGCTCCAGCGCGGCAACGTTCCGTCGAGCATCTGGTAACGCTGGAAACGATTCCAATACCCGCGCGACGAATAGCTCGTCACGAACGTGCCGATTCCGTGGCGCTTTTCAACATGGTTTTTCTGCGCGAGCGCGTCGAGCGCTTTTCTCACCGTGCAGACGCTCACGCCGAAACGCTCGGCGAGCGCCGTCTCGGACGGCAAAACCGAACCCGCCGGCCATTCCTCGGTTCGAATGCCTTCTTCGATGGCGTGTTCCACCTGCTCGTAAAGCGGTTGTCGTTCGATGGCCATGGTTTTCTCCTTTCCGGAGATTCTGCGGGCATTTCGTCCTGCGTGCAATAGCGAAGGACTCGCACGGCCCCGAGAACTCCTACGTATGACGTATCAGTCTGCGGTTTCAAGTGATGGCGCGTCGGTAACGTAGAAAAAAAGGCGAAGAGCGCCTAATCGTTCCCGAACGGGAAGAGGCGCTTTTCCGCCGACAACTCCGACCGTTCCACTTGAGGAGAAATTCCATGATCGAGTCGTCGACCGAGGCGCTTGAACCTTATCTCGAGACGATGCGCAACCTGCGTCGCACCATCCATCGTCGCCCGGAAACGGGTTGGACCGAATTCGAAACCACCCGTACGGTGGTCGACGAACTTGAAGCGCTCGGTTGGCGCGTTCGCAAGGGCCGCGAGGTGATCGAACCCTCGGCCGTTCGCGGTCGCAACGAGCTTGAGGTGAAGGCGGCCCAAGAGCGCGCGCTCGCGCACGGCGTTCCCGCCGGTTTTCTCGCCGAACTCGGCGGATTCACGGGAGCCGCCGCCGACTGGGATACGGGCCGTGAGGGACCGCTCACCGTTTTTCGCTTCGACATCGATTGCGTTTCCGTTGAGGAGTCGCACGCAGCGCCCCACGTACCGGCGATCGAAGGGTTCGATTCGACGATCCCGGGTGCCATGCACGCCTGCGGACACGACGCGCATACGGCCGTGGGTCTGACGCTCGCGCGCTGGATCCGCGACAACTCCGCGCGCCTCAAGGGGCGTTTTCGCTTGCTTTTCCAACCCGCGGAAGAGGGCACTCGCGGCGGCGCGGCGATGGCCGCGGCCGGGCTCGTCGACGACGCCGACTACTTCTTCGGCAGTCACGTCGGGATGGTTTGCCGTTCGGGGAGTGCCGTCGTTTTGTCGGGCGGCTTTTTGGCGACGACGAAGATCGATCTTTCGTTCACGGGGGTTGCGTCCCATGCCGGGGCCGAGCCCGAAAAGGGGCGAAGCGCGCTTCTTGCCGCAGCGGCGACCGCACTCATGATTCAGGGAATTCCGCGCCACGGCGCGGGCGATACGCGCATCAGCATCGGCACGCTTCACGCGGGCGAAGGCCGCAACGTGACGCCCGTTCACGCGGCGCTTCAACTGGAGACGCGCGGAGAAACGCACGAAGTGAATGCTTTCCTTGTCGAAAGCGTTCGTCGGACGGTCGAGGGCGTAGCCGCCGCTTACGGCGTCGAGGCGCGCATGGATATTGCCGGCGAAGCGACGACGCTTCTCACGACCCCTGCGGGCGTGAACCTTCTCGCCGAGGCCGCGCGCGAAGTGTTCGGAACCGAATCCGTCGAAGTGCGCTCCTCGATGACGGGCAGCGAAGACTGCACGACTCTCATGCGTCGCGCCGTTGAAAAGGGCGCCGACGGAGCGTTTCTCATTTACGGCTGCACGAAGCCCTTCCATCACAAACCGACGTTCGACGTCGACGAAACGACGGACCTTCTTCCGGGGCTTGCCGTACTCGCGAATGTCGTTTGCAAGACGAACGGATGATCCGAAGACCGACGAAATACTGTTTACAACACGGCCGAGCCGGACGCTCGGCCCGACCCTCAAAGGAGAAAAAAATGACTCAAGAAAAACGAAATGCTTTTCGCATCGCGCTCTGCGCGCTCGCCGCACTCGGCGCCGCAACGGCTTCGCAGGCAGCGGACGTAAAGATTTACGGCCAGGCGAACGTGTCGCTTTACTACCAGGACGCAAAGTCGGGCGACGCAAGTCTCTCCATGCAAAACGAGGCTTCCCGCTTCGGGATCACCGCCAAAGAAGCGTTGACGGACGAAACGGACGTCCTTGTTTACCTCGAAACGGGTTACGGGCTGGACGACGGCACGTTCACGAACAACGGCAAGAACAACGTCGGAACGACGCTCTTCGATCGTCGTTCGATTCTTGCGGTGCGAAACGCCCGCTGGGGTGAACTCGCTTTCGGTCGCATGGGGACGGTTCGCAGCTCCATGGCACCTTACGGTTACGGCCTCGGCATGCTTGACCCGTTCGGTACGAATTACGGTCCCGACGGGTCGATTTCCGGCATGTTCGGCAACGACACCCGCGGCAACAACACGATCACCTACATGTCGCCGAAACTTGCCGGCTTTTCGGCCGGGATGAGCTATTCGCTTTCGGCCTACGACAACGAAGAGGCGCAATCTAGCAAGAACGACCGCCAACTTTCGGGCTTGGTCAATTATTCGAACGGACCGCTTTATGCGGTTGCGGCCGCCACCGAACAACGTTTCGGCGACAACCGCACGGGCGGCAGCGATGCGGGCTACGGGTACGAACGGAAGAACGCCCGAGCCTATACGGCGGGCATCACCTACGAAGTCAATCCCGACTGGAAACTCTTTTTCGCCGCTCAGTATCACGAAAATTGGCGCAACGTAGCCGCCTGGAATATCGATTCCTACTTCAAGGGGGACGCCGCCGAACTGCGTCATGGTATTGACGGCACTACGGCGCTCGCGGGTTTCACGTGGCGGATTGCCGGGCCCTGGCGTCTCCTGGCCGATTACATGTATTTCGACGGCGAACACAAGACGGCGGACGGCTCCGAACTCGAAGCCCGGCGTCACATCGTCAACGGCGCCCTCGAATACTGGTTCTCGAAGAATACGCGCGTCTTTGCGACGGCGAGTTGGTCGACGGCCGACGGTGCGCTTGAAAGCGACACGCTCGCCGAGAAAAAGCAAACGGACGTCAATCGCGTGACGGGCCGTATCGGCATGGCGCACTACTTCTGATCGAAAAGGAGCTTTTCATGACTTGGACCTTTTGGATGGCGGTCGTTGTCGTGATACTCACGGCGGCGGCGCTCGTCAAGCGTTTTGAAACCCGCCTCGTGCTTCTTACGTCCGGCCTTGTGATGTCGATTTTTTCGATGAACCCGATGGCGGCTTTCGTCCAGTTCGACAAATCGATGACAAGCGGCTCGCTCATCATCGCCATTTGCTCGGCCATGGGGTTTGCGGCCGTCGTGTCGATGACGAAGTGCGACCTCCATCTCGTCGCGCTTCTCACTCGACCGCTCAAGCGCGCGGGTGTCTTCCTGCTGCCGGCTTGTGCCGCGGTGACGGGTGTCGTGTCGGTGGCGATTCCGTCGACGGCAGGTTGTTGTGCGGCCGTGGCTCCGACGCTCATTCCGCTCATGATCCGCGCGGGTTTTCATCCGGCGGCGGCCGCGGCGGCCGTTGTGAGTTCGATTACGCCCGCGATGCTCAATCCCGGGATCTCGCACAATGTTTTCGTCGCCAAGCTTGCGAACGTCGAGGTGATCGACTTCATCGGCCGCTTCTCGTCGACGACCGTTGCACTCACGGCGGCCGGGATTGTGGTGCTCACGCTGACGATTCTTCTTTATCGCGATTATCGTCCGGGTGAAAACCGTGCGACCGAAGCCGCCGTCCCCGCCGCCCAAGGAAAGGCATGCGGCAAGCCCCTTCCCGAGCTCCCGACGCGGGTGAATCTTCTTCATGCCGCGGCGCCGCTCGTGCCCGTCGTGCTTCTCGTCGTCTTTTCGCTCTGGGTGCCGAGCGTTCGGATCTCCGTGGCAACCGCCATGTTGATCGGCATGATCTACACGATGGCCGTAACGCGCACGCGACCCGACGCCGTCGTGAAGCAGTTCTTCGACGGGATGGGGAAGGGGTACGCGAACATTCTCGGGATCATCATTGCCGCGGGTGTCTTTGCTGCAGGTCTCAAGGCTGCGGGTGTGGTCGACGCCTTCATCGCGTACCTTACGGGCGCACAGGAAGTGGCGAAGTTGGGCGGTGCGGCCGGTCCTTTTCTGCTTGCCGTTCTCACCGGGTCGGGCGACGCCGCGGCCTTTGCCTTCAACGAGGCCGTGACGCCGCACGCGGCTCAGTTCGGCCTTGAAGTCGGCAAGCTCGGTTACCTTGCCGCCATGGCGGGCGGGTTCGGTCGCCTCATGTCGCCGCTTGCGGGCGGGATGATTCTCGTCGCAGGCATCGCAGGTGTCACGCCGCTTGCAGTCGCAAAGCGCACGGCTCCGGCGATGCTCTGTGCCGTCGTGTTGCTCTACTTCCTCACCTGAGGGCGGTACGGCACACAAACCGTCGATTCGGATCGACTTTGTCCGCCTCGGGCGTCCTTCCTCTCTCGGACGCCCGTCGTCGGCGGATTGCGAACGACCGGCCGAGACCGCCGGTCGTTTTTTTTTGAGGCTCTGTTCCGAACCAGTGTTGATTTTCCGGTTCTTGAATACTTCATCGAGAAAATCTTTCCGTCGAGTCGAAGTGACAGGAACCGGCGCACGGTCCGGTAGTTGCGTCTCGCAATTCGTTCCGTAGATCGAACACTCGGACCGGGTTCTTCGATGTCGACTGCGGATCCCCTCATTGAAGCGTTGCTCGGATCGGAGACCGTAGGCACGGCACCTACGTTGCGGTCCCTTGCGGAAATCACGCACACCTTGCGAAGTGAACGGCCCGTCCGAAGAAAAACACGGGATTTCCGATACGGTTCGGAGCCCGAGAATCCGAGGTTGCGGAAAATCCGAAGATTTCCTTATTTGTCAAGGACTGTTTCGAACGGTTTCATCTTAAAGATCGGAATCAGTGCTTACGATGATACAACTAGGTTCGAGGTACGGGCACAATATCTCGTGTTCTTTCGATCGACGCTTCGAGGATTAGGGCGGGCGGCGGCCTGCCCGGCGAAGTTTCAGGACCAAATCAAGTCGCTCGCAAGAACACCAAAGGAGCTTTGTCATGACACTTTCTCGTCGTCATTTCTTTGAGGCCGCCGTTGCGGCGGGTATTGCCGGCAGCACGATGTCGCAGGGCGCGTTCGCTAAACCCAAGACCCCGATTCCGCCTCAAAAGATCTCCCCGAAGCGTCGTGTTCTCATCCAGTCGAGCTCGCGCTACCACAATTCGGGGTATCTCGATTTTGCGGGCGAACAGTACGAAAAACTCTTCGAAGGTCAAAAACCCGACATCCTCTTCATCCCTTATGCCAAGGTGGCGGGCACGTACGACGGCTACGAAAAGCAGGTTCAGGACGCTTTCAAGCCCTACGGGCACAAGATCGTCTCGATCCATCATTTCAAGGACCCGCAGCAGGCTGTTCGTGAAGCGAAGGCGATCGCCGTCGGCGGCGGCAACACCTGGGCGCTCGTGACGCGCATGTACGAAGCGGGCATCGTCGACCTCATTCGCGAACGCGTCAACGCGGGTGTTCCCTACTGCGGCTGGTCTGCGGGCGGCAACGTCGCCTGTCCGACGCTTCGTACGACGAACGACATGCCGATTGCGGAACCCCCGTCCTTCAACACCTTCGGCTTCATCCCGTTCCAGACGAACCCGCATTTCATCTCGGGCGGTACGCAGGGTTTGAACAATGAGACCCGCGAAGACCGCCTCGAAGAATTCCTCTGGTACAACAAGGACGAAGAAGTGATCGGTCTTCCGGAAGGAACGGCCCTCTTCGTGACGGGCGAGTTCGACTGCGAAGTGATCGGTCCGAAGGACTCGGAAGCTCTCTACTGGTTCCGCCAGGCCGAAAAGGGTATGACGCTCGAACGCATCCCGCTCGGCACGAAGTTCGACGTTCGCAAGATCGTCCCGGGCGGAAAGCTCTGAGCGATCGCATAACACGGGCGTTCGGCGGCTCCCGGAGGTTCCTGACGTAGAAGAGGGAGCGGAACGGGGCGCCCGTGCTCGAAGAACGAGCTGAACCTCGGGCCGAAAACACGGCCCGAGCTTGAGGCGGCGCGGATTCCTTCGCGCCGCTTTTTCGTATTTTTTTGTCGCGAGGAAGATCGATCGGGAACGAGAACGTTTTGTTACCTTGCCGGTTTGCTTATTAGGGTTTACCTCTATATTCCTCCTCTCGGTCGGCCCTTTACCGTTGAAATACGGGTCGGAATTCCCGAGAACGTCCGTCCCACAGCCAACAGGAGGATTTATGGCCGATACGACATCTCCCGACCTCACGGCACGGATCGCCGAACTCAACGAGGCGAGTGCCTACGACGAAATCATCCGCCTGATTGAAAGCACGCCCGGCTACGAGCATGATCCGGTGCTCGTGGGCGAGCTTGCACGCGCTTACAACAATGCGGCCGAAGCGGGCGAAACGGAGCCCCTTGAAAAAGCGCTGGCTCTTTTGGATACGGTCGACGAGAAGGATCGCGAGAATCATCAATGGCACTTTCGCCGCGCCTATGCGCTCTTCTTCCTCGATCGGGTGATCGAATCGCTCCCGCACTGGGAAAAGGCGCTCGAATACCGTCCGGGCGACGAAGATACGCTCGACTTCATTCGAATGAGCCACAAGGAACTTGTTGCGGAGCGCTTTTTCCATCCTTTCCGCAAGCGCGTGGAAACGCTCGCGGCGGAATTTGCCAAGGTCGAAACCGAGCTCTGCGAAACCGCCGCGCTCGGGCCTCTCGGGCGTGAAACGGCTCTGGAGCGCATCCGAGCACTCTTTGCGCCCGTGGCGAACGCGAAGTGGCTTTTCGAGCTCTCCGAAGAAAGGACGGACGGGCAGGGCGGAAAACCTCGCATGAAGCTCATCGTCTCGCCTTGCGGGTGGTTCATGACGGCCTTTCCGATGCGCGAATGCCTGCGGCGGCTTGCCGAAACGGCGGGCGAGCGGTGGTCGTTCGTCTCGGGGATCGAGCCCCTCGACGATACGGAAAGCCTCATGCGCCTCGTTCGGGATGCCGGTGCGCGAACGTTGCACGGTCGTGACCTTCGTGTCATACCGCAACGGCTCGAAGACGGTACCTGGCGACTCGGCTTTTTCGGCGACGATCTCCTGGGCGTAACCGAAGACGAAGCTCCCGAACTCTTCGAAGCGCTCGAATGGTTCGTGCGAAAGTCCGTGGGCGAAGCCGTGCAAATGCGCTGGTTCTCAGCCATGAACCTCTACCGCCGTACGCCCGACGAAACCGGCATGCCGTTTGCGGAATTCGCCGATTTCGTGCGGGAGTGCGTGCCCGAGGCGCGGGCGTTCACGATGGAGGATCTCCTCACGCAGGAAACGGTCGTTGATCGGCGGCCCGTCCGCGAGCCCGATTGCGACGTGCTTCTTGACGCGTTCCATCTCGAAACGCGTTGCCCGCCGATTCACAACGGCTACGGTTCGGCCGATCGGGAGAACATGATCGAACTCGAACGGCAGGGAATTACGGCAGGCGTTTTCATGATTCGCCTTGTGCCCGAGGCCTCCGAAAAGGAAAAAGCGGCCGCCCGTGCGGCGTTGGAGACGCATTTGAGCGGACTTCCTTCCGAAGTCGTGCTCGTCACCGGCCGCGGAAGCGCCTTGCGGTACGAATTCGTCGAATGCTTTGCGTGGGAGAGCGGCCCCGTTGTTGCGGCCGTGCACGATTTCGTCGAGACCGACCCGCGCATTGCCTGGGCCGCCTTCCACTCGTTCCTGAGGGAAGCGGGGACGCTGATCCTGAAGGATCTCGAAAGCGTCGACGAGATCGAGCCGGCGTCCGGCGATGCTTCGACTGAAAAGTCGGTCGACGAACCCGTAGGCTCCGGTACCGACGCCAACGACGGCGCCGAAAAGGCCCCCGAGCCTCAAGACCGAATCGAAACCGAATCCGAAATTCAACCCGCGACCGACGACGTCGCCGCCGAAAAGGAGGAACCCGCCCGAGAAAGCCCGATCCCGATAGCCCATGCCTGATGCACTCCGGCGACGGCGAGCGCGAGGTTTCGAAAAATTCGAAACGCGCCTTGCGGTCGCCCGGTCGATTCACCGTCCCAGAAGGAGTTTTCCATGACCGACAAATCCACCGAAGACATGCTTCGAGAACAGGCACAAGCCGTCCTCAAGGTCCAGGAAGAAGCGCTCAAAACGCAGATGCAGATGATGGAGTCCCTCTACGGGAACAATCCCGAGATGCTCGCGATGATGAAGGCGCAGATCCAGGCAAGTCTTGCGAACCAGAGTGCTCTCGTCGAACAGGCCCAGACCGCGGCCTTTGAGGCGGTGGCGGCCGCGCAGCGCGGCGAAGGGTTCGACCCGCAGGCGCTCGTTTCGACCTTGCAGCAAAACGCCCAGTCGATGGGCTACGGCTTGCCCGTCAAAACCGACGCCGATCGGGAAGAAGGCTACGCCCAGGCGCTCAACTTCATCGGGCAGCTGCAGACGGAATTTACGGAGCCGCCTGCTCGCAGTGTTCCCCGCGGATCGCGCGAAGCCCGCGTCTTCGGGTACCTTCTCGGCGGGATCGTCGGGACCTTGAACGGGCACGAACTGGAGCAGCTCGATCCGGAAGCGCACGAACCCCACTTTGAAGAACAGGTCCGCTCGATCCTTTCCGACTACTGGGGCGTCGACACGGCCGAAGAGCTCGAAGAGCGTCTCGCAGACCTGCTTGAAGAAGGCGGCATGTCGGCGCAGTACGGGTACTACGGCGAAACGGAGAATTTCGACGAAATCGCGTCGGGTCTCGACCCCGAGGACGTCGAAGGCGAAACCGAACGCTGGAAGTTTGCGCGCTATGCCCGTACGCTTCGGACGCCCGAAGCAATGCGTGCCTGGGACATCGGTCGTGCGGCCTCGCTCGTACGCTGGGGGCATTTCGTCGGGATGCTCGACGAAGAGACCGCCGAGTCGATCCTCGAAGCCTGCGCCGAAGAGGCGTGCGCGCGCTTCGAGGGCTGGCGCGACTTCGGTGCTTCGTATCTCTTCGGGGGCCTCTTCTGGCGCTTGAACGCGGGCGAAGACGAAGCGGCCGAATGGCTTGAAAATGCGGGAGGCGCCTGCGCTGAACTGCTGGATACGGACGGCGAATGGCAGCGCAACCCGTGGGTGGCAAGCCTCGCGGAGTGAGCCTTACCGAAGTTCCCGGAGCTTCTTCGGATGACGTTGCCGTGAGGTTCCGGACTTCGGGCTGAAAGCGGGGGCGCGCATCGAGAGTTGCCCTTATGCACGTGCTTGCCCGCGCCTCCGTCCTTTCGTATCCGTTTTTTCCGTTTCTTTCCCGAATTCTCGGTTCCCGGAGGTCGCTGTGGCGCCGAAACTCATGCTCTCCAAATTCGATCCCGTTGCGGCGCTCTTTGACGACCTGCAGCGCGGCACCGACGAACGACTCGACGTGTACCGTGCGCTTCGGCCCGAGGCCGAAGACGAGAACGGCATGACGATGCTCGCCCACGCCGCGCGGGCGGGCGACAGCGAAGCGGTCGAGCTGATGCTCGAGCGCGGAGCGGACCCGAACGCCCCCGACCGCTCGGGCCGCACGCCGCTCTTTCACGTGGCCGAGGGCCCGCACGACTGGGTGTCGCACCCCGAAGACATCGTGTACATCATCGAGGATCTCCTCGAACACGGCGCGGACGTCGATCACGCGGACGATTCCGGGAAAACGGCATCCTTCATAGCCGTCGAGCGAGGACTTCACCCGTACTTTGTCGGACTCGCCCGTGCGCAAGCTCGACCGACGGCGCGTGAGTCGGGTACGGGCTATACGTTGCTCCATGCGCTCTGCGACCGCTTCTGCGGGACGGATGCCAATCAGGAAGCGGACGCGCTCGTCATCGCGCAAGTGCTCGTCGAACATCTCGGAATCGACCCCCGGGCCCGCACGTCGCTCGGTCGCACGGCCCGTGCTTTGGCGGTCGCGCGCGGGTCGCTCTTCGTCGCTCCGTGGCTTGCCTACGGAGCGGACGCCTTCGAAGAAACCGAGCGGGCGGGTTGGATGATCGCAAGCGGCGGCGCGACCGCCTCCGAAGCGGCTCGGGCGGGCAACGTCCGACAACTTCGGGCGTTGGCCGACCTCGGCTTGATTTCGGACGAGCCCGCACCGGAGGGCGAAGACGAAGGCTTGACGCCGCTTTCTTCCGCCGCATCGAAATTCGCCGCGGATGCGGTCGACATCCTCGTTGCGGCGGGTGCCGACCCGACGGCGCGCTTGAACCGCAAAGCGTCGGGCGGACGCGCTACGGAAGGAACGAGCGCCGTCCGCATGGCGCTCTGGGCTCCGAATTCGCCCGTGTCGCTGCCGAGCACGCTCACGGTCGAGGACGCCGAGCGCACCTTGGAGCGACTTCTTCGTTCGCCGGGTGCGGCCGATGCGCCCGTCGACGAAGAGGGGCGGACTCCGCTTCTAACGCTCGCGCAAAACGTCGATCGCGGCTGGCGCGTGGCGGGAAAGGATTGGGCGCCGCTCGCGCTCGATTTGGTGCTTGCACACGGCGCGAACCCCGACGGACGGATGCCCGCGCAGGGAATCGATCTTCCGTTTTGCAAGATTCCGGGCGGCGTGACGCCCCTCGGACTTCTTGCCCGATCGGGAAGCGCTGCGGCCCGTCCGCTCATGCGACGTCTTCTCGCTGCGGGCGCGAATCCCAATGCGACGGACGTTTCGGGACGAACGCCTCTTGCCGAAGCCTCGAACCTCGATACGTCGGCGGACGCCGAAGCGACGGTCGAGCTTCTGCTTGCTGCGGGAGCGGATCCTTCGCTCGGGGACGCCCGGGGTGAAACGCCTCTGAGCCTTGCCGCGGGACGCGGGCACGAGCGTGTGGTGGAGATGCTACTCGCGGCGCTCGAACGCATGCCTGCAAAAGAAGAGGGGAAAGCGGGCGACGCGGCGGGAGACGCTTCCGATTCCACATCCCGGGAACCCGCCGAAACTCCGACGCCGCAACCCGCTGCGGCGCTTCGCCGGGGTTCCTCAACAGGTGACTTTTTCGAGCGCATGCGCGCTCGCTCCCGTACGCGATCGACCTCGGGCGGCCCGGCTTTGAGAACGGCTCCGAGTGCGGAAACGAATTTGACGACGCCGAATGCATCTTCCGCAAAGTCCGCGCCGATGCCGAAACCCGTTACCGCCGACGGCAACGCCGACGAGGCCTCGCGGTTGAGCGTGGCGCTCGCACGGTTCCTTCGCGCGACGCTTCCCGGGGCGGCGGGCGACGCGGAAAGTTCCTCGACCCGGTCCGAGCGCGAATTGCGCCTGACGGCCATCGGTCTTTTGGCGGCGGCAGGGGGGAGCCTCGGCGCGCTTGCACGTGAAACCGCAGCGCTCCTGGTTGACGCGCGGGCGGCGTTTCTGCTCGCACCGGGCGGCGGGAAGCTCGATCCTGCGGCATGTCGGAAGGCTCTTGAAGCCCTCGCACCCTTTGCGGCCGTACGCGAAGCGGGCTTTGAGACGGTTCCGCTCCAAATCGAGCCCGGAGACGACGCCCTCCGCGTGTTGTTGCGCTTTGAAAAGGCGACGACCCGTTGGGGGCTGCCCGTCGCGGTGGGGGTCCTCATTGAAGACGAAGAGGTCGCAGCGGACGACGCAGAAGTCGGAAAGGTCGCTCGGCGCGTCCCGATTCGGGCTTGCGTCCTTACGGCCGCATCTCAGTTCGAGCACGCGCGCACGACAGCGCGCCTCGTAGGACTCACGTTCGTGCGGCCTTCGGACGTTGTCCGAGAAGGAAAAGGATCACAAGGAGATTGAAATGCTTGAAGACGCACTTTTCGAAGCGGTGAAAGGTCGACGGTTGGGTGTGGTGACGGCACTCTTGCCGCGCGTCGCCGATCTCGAACATACGGACCGCGAAGGCGCGACCGTCGCGATGATTGCGGCGCGCGAAGGTGTGTTGCCGATTCTGAAGGCGCTCCTCAAGGCGGGGGCCAACCCGTTGGCGGCCGACCGCGAAGGGCGCTCGGCCCTCCATTGGGCGGCCGCAAACGGCCATGCGCCCTGCATTGAGGCGCTCGCGGACGCGGGAGCGGACCTCAACGCCCAGGACCGCGAAGGCGTGACGCCCCTCATGGCGGCCCTGCGCGCCCGGCGCTCGGAAGCGGCCTTGCGGCTTCTCAAATGCGAAGGGACCGATACGGAGCTCGCAGACCGAGACGGACGCAAAGCGCTCGACTACGCGTCGGCGGCCTCCATGCCCGATCTTGTCGACGTGCTTTTGAAGCGCGGTACGCACACGGAACGCTCGGAAGGCGTCTTGGGGGGCTTCTTCGGAGGCGTCGGAGGCGGTGAAAAAGAGGTTCCGCCCGAACTCGCCAAGGACCGCTACGGCTCGAACGCGCTCCACCAGGCGGCCTCGCGCGGCGACGCGGAAACGCTCGCGCGACTCTTGTCGGGCTCCCGAGCGCACGTGAACGATCGGAACGACGCGGGCGAAACGCCCCTCATGACGGCCGTGCGGTCGGGGTCGATCGGGTGCGTCGAGGCGCTCCTTGCGGCCGAGGCCGACCCCAACCTTCCCGCTGCGGCAGGCGAGACGCCCGCCGCGGAAGCGGCTCGTCTCGGGCGCGAAATCGTGCTCGGGAAACTGATCGGTGCGGGAGCGAACGTCAACGCCGCGGCACGCAACGGGACGACGCCGCTCCTCGTTGCGATTCGCGAACGTCAGGTCGACGTCGTTCGGCTCCTTCTTGCAAACGGGGCGGACGTGGCGGCGTGCGACGCGCAAAATCGCGGCCCCTTGGCCTATGCGGCCGCGAGCGGTCTCGAATCGATCACGGTCATGCTTCTCGCAGCGGGCGCAGCACGCTAAACTGTGAATTTCGTCCGATCTCCGGGCTTTGAGGGGACTTTTCCGGTCCCTCGAGGCGGTTCCGAATTTCGAAAAAAGGAGAGTTCCATGGCCAATTTCCCGCTCATCGAACGGGTCGAGCGCTTCCTGAAGTCCCTCAAGTGGTCGTACAACTACGACGCCGAGGACGAAGTGTTCTATACGGGTTGCGCACTCAACGAGTCGTTCCGGTCCTGCAACATCGTGATCGACGTACAGGACGACATGATCCTTTGCTACGCCTTCCTGCCGATTGAAGTGCCGCAAGACCGTCGCGGCGACGTCACGGTCTTCCTTATGCGCGCCAACTGGGGCATGCGGGCGGGTACCTTCGAAATGGATCTCAACGACGGGGAAGTGCGCTTCCGTACCTACGTCGTCTGTCCCGAAGGCGAAGCGCTCCCGTCCGACGAAGTGCTTTCGTGCATGCTGTCGGTTCCCCCGGGCATGATCGAGACGTACGGCGAGGCGCTCAAGCAGGTTATCGACGGCAAGATGGACCCGATCGACGCGGTTCGCTACGCGGAACGCGACCTGGACTCCGACGAAGAGGACGAAGGCAATCCGCACGCTCACGCATAAGCGGCGCGTCGAAGGCCTCAAACGAAAAGCGAACGACCCCGAGAGGTCGTTCGCTTTTTGTTTTTCGTGTTCTTTTCCCCGGCGTTCGTCAGCCCGAGACCGAGGTCCAGAAGAGAAGGAGTACGATCTGCCCCGACAAAATTCGCATGAACATCGCAAGGGGGTAGACGGTCGAGTAGGCGACCGCAGAGCTGTTTTTTTCCGACAACGTCGCGGCATAGGCGAGCGCGGGCGGGTTGGTCGTCAGACCCGCAAGAAGCCCCACGATCGAGTGGTAGTTCATCTTGAAGAGAACCCGTGCCGCCAGCCCGACCGCTACGAGCGGGAGCACCGTGACGAGGAACCCGAGCCCCATGAAGAGCAGGCCGCTGCCGTTCACGAATGCGTCCGCGAAGCCGTTCCCCGCCGCAAGACCGACGCTCGCAAGAAAGAACGCGATCCCGAGTTCGCGAAGCATCAGCGAGGCGGAGTTCGTCGTGTACGTGACCAAATGGAGCGACGGCCCGTAGCGCCCGAGCAAAATCGCAACGATCAGGGGACCGCCCGCCAAGCCGAGCTTCAACGCGACGGGAATCCCGGGCAAAGCAATCGGGAGGCTCCCCGCAAGGATCCCGAGCGCGATCCCGACGAAGACCGAAATGATGTTCGGGTGGTCGAGCTTCTTTTCCTGGTTGCCGAGGACGCCTGCGAGGCGTTTCACGGCCCGCTCGGGTCCCACGACGACGAGTCGGTCGCCGAGATGGAGATGCAGGTTTTGGTAGGGGAAAATCTCCATCCCCGCGCGGTAGACGCGCGTGACGTTGACGCCGTCGTAGTTCGCAAGGTGCAGGTCTCGAATCCGCTGCCCGTTGATGGTCGGGTCGGTGATGAGGAGGTGCTGCTTTGAAATGGGCGAGTGTTCGCTCGTGAGATCGACGTCGGTGCGCTCCTTCCCGAAGAAGGCGACGATCGCCTCTTTGTTTTCTTCCTGCGCGACGACGCGAAGGACGTCTCCGACGTGCACGCGCGTCTTGGGCCCGGGACTCACGAGGCCCTCGGCCTCGTTGTAGCGGCGCGAAATGACGAACGGGCGGTTGATGACCTTGCGAATCACTTCGATCGTGCGGTCTTCGAGGTAGCCGTTCGCGGCTTCGACGTAGAAGGTGATCGGAGCGGCGTTCTGTTCGGTTTCGTGGAGCGACCAGAGGCGTTCCTCTTCGGCAAGGTCGATCGAGAAGACTTTGCGAATGAGGATCGCCGTCCCGATGATGCCGATGACGGCAAGGGGGTAGGCGCAGGCGTATGCCACCGCAATATCGGGTCCCGTGTAGTCAAGCGCCGCCAACGCTTCCTGCGTGGCGCCGAGCCCCGGGGTGTTCGTGACGGCCCCGTAGTAGACGCCGAGCATCTGTGCGAGGTCGATCGAACCCGAAAACGCAAAGGCGAGCGCCACGGTGAGCGCGACGGAAAGGAGAATCCCGAAGAGTGCGAGACCGTTCAATTCCAGGCCGCCCGCGCGAAAGCTCGAGAAAAAGGACGGCCCCACCTGAAGGCCGATAAAAAAGACGAAGAGAATGAGTCCGAAGTCGCGCAGGAATCCCAGAACGGTCGGGTTCGGCACGAATCCGAAGTGTCCGACCGCAAGCCCCATGAAGAGTACGAACGTCACGCCGAGCGAGACGCCGAAGAGGCGAATGCGCCCGAGCGCGAGCCCGCAGGTAATGACGAATGCGTAAATGAGAATGTTCCCGCCGACGGTTGACGGGTCGGCGAGCCGCAGCAGAAAGTCGAGCATGTCGGGTGGGTCGGGACGAGCGAAGCGAAGAAATCTCCCGCGCGCACGGACGGGCGTTGCGGATGTCTCGGTTCGTCTCGTCGCCAAAGGTTCGGTGGAGGAGTCAGGGCTCGGAGTTTACGGGGGACGAGAGGAAAAACAATCGGTAAAATCCCTCGGAGATGTGCATCTGTGCGGTTTTCCCGCAGGGGCCTTCGGCAAACGAGAGCGGATTTGTGCAGACGATCGGTTCGGCTGCGGGTCGACCTCGGAAAATCGCCGGAAACCTCACGAAAGCACGATCTGAGCCCGTGTCGCATCGACCCGTTCGATGCGGAATTCGACGCGTCGTCGACAGACGTCGAAGGTCGTGCGAAGCAACCGAAAGAGAGGTTTCCCCGCTTCGATCCCTCCGCAGGGTTCCGCGGCGGGGTCCGCTATGCCCGCGGTAATCCGCTCCGAGACGCTCCCGACAAGAATCCCCGCCCGCTCGTAAATCGCATAGACGCTGACGTCGGGCTCGCGTTTCAAGAAGTCTTCGGGAGCAAGCGTCGGAAAGCGCGCACGCGGCAACCACGCTTCGTCCGAACCGCACGGTTCGCCCTCCACATCCATGCGGCGCTGCCAATGCACGACCCAATCCTCGGGCCCGATCCCGAGTTCGTGCGCGATCGCTGCTCCCGCCCGCACGACTTCGAAACGTTCGAGCGTATCCTCGTAGCGCTCGATCAGGGAGCCGTCGATTCGCTGAAACCGGTGAAAGCGGTTCCAGTAACCGTGCTTCAAGTAGCTCTTCACAAAGATGCCTTTCCCTTGCTGCGCGATGAGGACGTTTTCGTCCGTGAGCGTCTCGACCACCCGTCGCATGGTGGAGATCCCGCAGCCGAATCGCCCGGCGAGCGCCGGAAGCGGCGGGAGCTGCGTGCCCGGACGCCATTCGCCCCGCGCGATCGTTTCGCGAATGCTTCGATCGACCGAGACGTAGAGCGGCAGACTTGGAGTTGAAGAAGATCGCGCCATGAGGGTCTCCGTTGGAAATTCGGCAAAGAGAGCGACGAAAGCGGGCAGGGCGGTTGCGCCGAAAGACGGAATTGCCGAACCGCCGGCGGATTCCCGACGTCTATTGGGGAAACATCCTACGGCATAACTCTGTCGACAGACTTCGGTTGTGTCGACGGCTGTTTATTCAGGTAATGAGGGGCCGTTCGTTGGCGGCACATCCGTTGGATCGGTTTTGAAGTGCCTTGAATCCAATATCGAGCTTCCATTATGGCCCTAAAGCCGATGTTCCGATCGTCGAAACGCACTCTGTCGACAGAGTTGCAAGACCTGTTCGTCATCAGCCTGTATTCGGCTGACAATTTTTCCGAACGGATTTCCCGGCGTCCGCCGTCGTGCTTCGGTCGTGAGGTTTTCCGACCTTGCCGACCGAGGCGACCGACGTTCGGATCACCGTACCGACACTGCATACACGGCGCGACGCACGACCTCATAGTGAAAGCAGAAGGAACGACAATGACGAACTGCGACCCTACCCAGACTCTCGAAGCGCTCTCGGCCGACCGCCGGGCGCTTCACCGGCGGCCCGAAGAAGGCTGGACCGAATTCGAAACGACCTGGTTCATCGCAAAGCGCTTGGAGGAACTCGGAATTTCCTACACGGCGGGGATTGCGAACGTCGACCCCGCCAAGGTTCCCGGACGCGACGCGAAGAAGGTCGAGGCGGCTCTCTTGCGCGCCCGCGAACGTGTTCCCGAAGATTTCCTTGAAAAGCTCGGCGGCTACACGGGTGTCGTTGCCGAAATCGATACGGGTCGCGAGGGGCCCTTGACGGCACTGCGCTTTGACATCGACTGCGTTTGTGTCGAAGAATCTTCGTCTTGCGATCACATTCCCGCTCGGGAAGGGTTTGCGTCCGAACGTCCCGGCCTCATGCATGCTTGCGGGCACGACGCGCACACGGCCGTGGGGCTCGCAGTGGCGGCCTGGGTCGCGCATCACCGCGACGAGTTGACGGGGCGCATTCGTCTCATTTTCCAGCCAGCGGAAGAGGGGACGCGCGGTGCGGTCGCGATGACCGCCAAAGGGATTGTCGACGACGTCGATTACTTCCTGGGGTCGCACGTCGGGTGCGACGCGAAGTTGGGCGAGGTGCTTGTCTTGAAGGGCGGGTTCCTTGCAACGTCGAAGATCAACATCCGCTTTACGGGTACGCCCTCGCACGCGGGTGCGAAACCCGAAGACGGGCGAAGCGCCCTTCTTGCGGCCGCTTCCGCCGCGCTTCAGATTTCGGGCATCTCGCGCCACTCGCAGGGGGCGAGCCGCGTCTCGGTGGGCGTGCTCAACGCGGGCGAAGGTCGCAACGTGACGCCCGTGCATGCCTCGCTTCAGGTCGAAACCCGCGGCGAAACCGACGCGATCAACGACTTCCTCGAAGCCAACATCCGCCGCATCGTCGAAGGCGAATCGATCGTCTACGACGTGAAGGGTGAAATGGACGTGGTCGGGAAGGGCGCCACGCTCCCCGTTTGCGAGGCGCTTTGCGAGCGGGTACTTGAAACCGCGAAGGAAGTACCGGGCGTGAATGCCGCGACTTTCTGGTCGAAGCCCCTCGCGAGCGAAGACTGCACGATCTTCATGCGGCGCGTCGTTGAAAAGGGCGGTGAGGCCGCGTTCTTCGTATGGGGTTGCGAAAACAACGGGCACCACAAAGCCGATTTCGACATAAATCCCGCCGTGATGAAAATCGGTCTCGGCGTCTTTTGCGCGACCGTTCGAAACCTCAACGGGCGCAAAGTCGACTGAGTTCCCGCCCGTTTGACCCGTAGCGCGGGTGCTTCGTTCCGATCCGGGAGACGCCCCGCGCGATGCACGAAACAAAAGGAGACACCCCATGACCTGGACCGTTTGGGCCGCTCTGGCGGTTACGGCGTGCGCGATCGTCGCGCTCGTCAAACGCGCGGAAACGCGCATGGTATTGATCGTCGCGGGTTTCGCGATGGCGATTCTATCGCTCAATCCGATGGAAGCCTTCCGTCAGTTCGACAAGTCGATGACGAACTCAGGTCTCATCATCTCGATCTGCTCGGCGATGGGCTTTGCGGCCGTGGTGTCGCTCACGAAGTGCGACATACATCTCGTGGCGCTTCTGACGAAGCCCTTGAAAAAGATGGGCCTCATGCTCCTGCCGCTTTGCATGCTCGTGACGGGTTTCGTCGCGATCGCCATTCCCTCGACCGCGGGCTGCGTCGCGGCGGTGGGGCCGACCCTGATTCCTCTCATGATCCGCGCGGGCTTCCGGCCGGCTGCGGCCGCCGCCGCGGTGGTGGCGTCGATCACGCCCGCGATGTTCAATCCGGGCGTCGCGCACAACGTCATGGTGTCGAAGATCGCCGAGATCGAAGTGATGGACTTCGTCCTTCGCTATTCGAATTTCACGATCATGTGCGTGATCTCCGTGATCGTGATCGTGACGGCGCTTGCCTTCTTCTACCGCGACTTCGGCGGCAAGTACGAAACGAATGAAACGAAAGCGGCGTCCGGTAACACGACCGGTAACGGCGCCAAGACGGCGGAACCGGATCTTCCCGCAAAGCCCAACATCCTCTACGCGATCGCGCCGATGGTGCCCGTGGCGCTTCTCGTCGTCGTGTCCCTGAAGATGCCCGAACTCAAGATGTCGGTTGCGACCGCCATGTTGATCGGCACCGTTTATGCGTTGGCCGTCACCCGCACGAACCCTGCGGACGTTACGAAGAAGTTCTTCGACGGCATGGGCCGCGGCTACGCCTCGATTCTCGGCATCATCATCGCGGCGGGCGTCTTTGCGGCGGGCCTTCGGTCCTGCGGTGTGATCAATCTGTTCGTCGACTACCTGACGAGCGCGAACGAAGTGGCGAAGATCGGGGGTTCTTTCGGCCCCTATGTTCTCGGCGTTTTGACGGGTTCCGGGGACGCCGCGACCTTTGCCTTCAACGAAGCCGTGACGCCGCATGCGCGCTCCTTCGGGTTGGAGCCCGACCTTCTCGGGTACCTCGCCATGATGTCCGCGCACTTCGGTCGCCTCTCGTCCCCCTTGGCGGGCGGTCTGATCCTCGCGGCCGGTATTGCGGGCGTGAATCCGATCGAAATCGTCAAACGTACCGCGCCCGCGATGTTCGTGACGATGATCGTCCTCTACGCGGTGCTTTGAGAAACGCGTCCGAGGCGCCAGAAGCGCCGAAAGAGCCTCAAGCAACTCTTACCCCGTGAATGAAACGAGCCCTCCCCGAATGTACGAACGTACGGTACGGGGAGGGCTCGTTTCTTTGTGCTCTATTCTTTGCGTCGAGGGGCGGGAACTCGGAGACTTACCGTCCCCTCGGAGGGTTTTACCAGCCGCGCACGTGCTCGAGCGCTGCCTTCACGGCGAGCGTTTCGTCGTCGACAAGCAACAGCTTCTCGTACGGGGCTGCGGTCGGACAGGCATGGTTGGGGAGAATCCGCAAGCGTCGACCCACGGGAAAGTCTTCGGGCTTCAATGCTTCGCCCGCCACCGCCTGAAGGATCCCGTGTTCCTGATTCGCGCCCGTCATGCGGACGTCAAGCCCTCGGACGGGGTGCCCCGAGAGGTCGCAAACGAGGCCGTAACCGAAGTCTTCGTGCTGGCGCGCCGTGCCGCGGTCGCGCGACATTGCCATCCAGCCCGCGTCGACGATCACCTGACCCTTTTCCTTCTGATGCCCGATCACGGTCGTCAAGACCGATCCCGCGATGCGGTCAAGCGTGCAGACGCCGAGGTTCGTCATGAAGAGGTCGAACATCGCATAGACGCCGCAGCGTATTTCCGTAACGCCCGTTTCGTCTTCGGCGGCAAAAACCGTGGGGGTGGAACCCACCGAAACGATCGGAACTTCGATCCCTTCGGCACGCAACCTCTCGGCTGCCAAAACGATGCCGTCGCGCTCTCGGCGGGCGGCTTCGCGTGCGTTCGCAACCCCCTCCTTGTCGTAGCTCGCGCCCGCGTGGGTGAGAAGTCCCGCAAAGCGCGCGCCGCCCGTAAGGTTCTTCACAACCTCAAGAAGAAGGGCCGACTCGGGCGTGATCCCCGAGCGGTGACCGTCGACGTCGATTTCAACGAGTACGGGAATTTCGATCGACCGGGCCGACGCGTAGGCCGATACGTGACGGGCCGCGTCGACGTTGTCGAGAAGAATCTTGAGGTCGCACCCCGCAGCTCGGATGCGCTCGACACGCCTCAACTTCTGCGGGGCGATCCCGACCGCGTAGATCAGATCCCTGACGCCGTTCTCGGCGAAGTATTCGGCTTCAAGCAGGGTCGACACGGTCGCGGGGCCCTCGGGGGACATCATCTGACGGCGTGCGATCTCGATCGACTTGTGGGTTTTGAGGTGCGGTCGGAGCGTCACGCCGAGTGCTTCGGCTCGTTCTTTCGCGGCGGTGAGGTTCGCTTCGAGCTTGGCGTCGGAAATCAGGAAGGCCGGGGTTTCGATGATCGGATCGTCGAGCCTGCGGCCGATGCGGGGATCGGGAGCGGTGTGGGAAAACATGGCGGTGGAATCGGGTCAAATCAGGCAAACGAGAAAAACTCTCGGGGACCGGGCGGTGAGGTGTGCGAACGGGAGGTCCGAACGCGTTGCGTGCTCTCAAACGCTCGGGGTCGCTCTCGATCGTAGCAGGCTTGGAGGCGTTTGGAAGCGTTTCTTACGAGCAAGAGGGGCAAGTGCGCGGCCGCAAAAGCTTCACGCTTGACGTACGGGCGCGCGTACCGTCCTACGAAGCCGCGCTCGAAAAATTCCCGTAAGGTCCGTCGGGCTCGGCGCGGCTACAATTCAAGACCGTGAATGTCATCTGCGGCTTGCGGCTTGAACGCCGCGCGGGGAAGCTCGCGGCCGCTCGAAAATTCACAGGACCAACACACTCAAGGACACAAGGAAAAGGAGCAGGGAATGCAGTTTGTGAAGCCGCCCTTCAAGGGAGAAAACAAGGGACATTACACGGCGGGCGTCATCTCGAAGGGGATGCTCTATGTTTCGGGGCAGCTTTCGATCGATCCCGACACCCGCGAGGTCTGTCAGGGCGATATCCGCGCGCACGCGCGCCTTGCGCTCGACAACGTCGACCGGGTTCTGAAGGAAGCGGGCGTGCGGCGCGACCAGGTGGTCTTCTGCCGTGTCTATACGCCGTCCGCGGAAAACTGGGGCCCGATCAACGAGGAGTACGCGGCCTTCTTCGGCGAGCACAAGCCGGGGCGCGTCGTCGTGTCGACGACGGATCTGCATTTCGGTTGCTTGGTCGAGATCGAAGCAATCGCCGAGCTGGAGGACTAAACCGATGCTTCACTACGTTTGCACCGCTTGCGGCAAGCGCATCCCCGCTACGACCCATGCCCCCGTCTGCGAATGCGGGGGGCTCTTCGAACTCGACTTCACGCCCCCGAAGTGGGACGCCTCCCGAATCGACCGCTCCGAATGGAGTCAGTTCCGCTACCGCGACTTCATGGCGCTTGAAGGCGACACGTGGCGTTCCGTCACGCTCGGCGAAGGCATGACTCCGATCGTGCGCTTCGACGAGGACGTTCTCTTCAAGATGGACTACACCATGCCGACCCTCTCCTTCAAGGACCGCGGAGCGGCGACGCTCGTCGCGCACGCGAAGTCGATCGGGGTCGAACGTTGCGTGCAGGATTCGAGCGGCAACGCAGGGAACTCCGTCGCCGCCTACTGCGCCCGTGCGGGCATCGCCTGCGAAATCTACGTTCCCGAAGGGACGAGCCCGAAGAAGATCACCATGATCGAATCGCACGGCGCGAAAGTGCACGTCGTCCCGGGGAACCGCGACCACTGCGCCGATGTTTGCCGCGCCCGCGTGAAGGACGAGGGCGTCTACTACATGAATCACGTCTACAACCCCTTCTTCTACGAAGGGATGAAGGCGTACATCTACGAAACCTTCGAGCAGCTCGGTCGGATTCCCGCCAACATCGTGGTTCCCGTCGGAAACGGGACGCTTTTCATCGGGGTCATCAAGGCCTTGGAACATCTCCAGGCGTCGGGTGCGATCGAAGCGTTCCCGAACGTGATCGCGCTTCAGAGCGAACTTTGCGATCCTCTTCTTCGTGCGCGCGAAGCGGGCGAACACGTGCCCGCTCACGTGACGCCGCAGCCTACGATGGCCGAAGGCATCGCCATCGGTGTTCCGATGCGCGGTCGGGAGCTTCTTGACATGATCTATCGCCATAACGTAAAGGTCGTCTCCGCTCCCGAAGAGAAAATCCTCGAAGCGCGTCGCGCCATCGCCCGTCGCGGGATCTACTGCGAACACACGACGGCCGCGAACTACGCCGCGTATCTGCACTATTGCGAAATCTACGGCCGCACGCCCGATACGCTCGTTACGATGTGCGGTGCGGGCATCAAGTCCGACCACTGAGGTTGCGTACGAAGTAGCAAACTCGCTTCGAGCGCGCGATTGAGCTCGAACCGGAGTTCGCAGGAGAGGGAAGCCGCGGCTTCCCTCTCGCGCTTTCCGGCGCTCGTTTTTCAATGAGCTCTCATTCGGGCACATTCGGGTGCGGTCGCGCGGGTTGCGGCCCGAACGGGGTGGCGAACGAGATGCGGCATGAGGCGACGTATGAGGCGATGAGGCCGGGGCTCTCCTCGGACTTACTTCGGATGCGACGGCATTGCTTGGAGTGCTTGTCGAATTTTCCGATATTTCCGAATCTTCCCGGAAAGTTCTTTCCGATGTGCGAGATGTCTTCGGACCAAGGTTTTCGAATCTCGGGATCGAATATTTCTCGCATTTTCCGTAACCGGACGGGACCTCGCTCGACATTGCCGAGCGATGTTTCCCGAAAGTATCCGTCTACTCGGGAGGATTGCTTAGTCCGGAATTTGAATACAAACACTTCTTTGCGAATTTGCAGAGAGGCTTGCGAAATTTTCCCGCAAAACGATTCCCGAGTTGCTCGTACGGTGCGAGAATGGAAGAAAAGGCAGCGTCTTTCGACGCCGATGACAACAAGGAGGTCGCATATGCGCATTCTCGTTCCGGTCGACGGCAGCGACCAAAGCCGTCATATCATTCATTATCTCGGTGCGCTCCAACGTCTCCATGAAGGCGATTCTCCCGAGATCGAACTCGTCAACGTGCAGTACGAGCCAACGCCCGGTCTAGCGCGTGTGTTCGGCGAAAGCGCCGTGAAGGCCGCGTACGAAGAAGAAGGGCAGAAGGTCTTCGAAGCGCTTCGCAACACGGTCGAAGCCGCGGAACTCACGGTGAAGACGAAGGTCGTCTTCGGCGACATGGGCCCCGCACTCGCGAAAGAAGCCGAACGGTTCGGTGCGGACCTGATCGTCATGGGCTCGCGCGGACTCAATCCCGTGAAGGGATTCTTCCTCGGATCCTTCACGAATGCCGTCCTTTCCCAGGTGAAGACTCCGGTCCTTCTCGTGCGCAAGCACACGACCGTCGAAAAGCCCGCGCTTCGCATCGGGGTTTGCGTCGACGGATCGGTCTACGGCGAGGCCGCGGTCGATCACATTCTCAAGAACCACGGTGTTGCGGGTAACGATGTTCGGTACGAGCTCATCAACGTGACGGAGCCCTTCTACATCATCACCGACTCGTCCCCCGACATCACGGACGAAATCGGCTCCACCTCGTACGCGAAGGCCTACGAGGAATTGGCCGAGAAGCGTTTCCACGAAATGGTCGATCCGATCGCCGCGAAGTTCAAGGAGGCGGGCCTTGCGGTAGACTGCGTGCATCTTACGGGGTCGGTTGCGGAAGAGCTGGTCGACTATTCGAAGAATCTCGACCTTCTGGTGATGGGTTCCCACGGGCGTGGCAACTTCACGGCAGCCGTCCTCGGCTCCGTGGCGATGCACGTGGCTGCGGAAACGGATCTTCCGATCCTCGTCGTTCGTCGTTGAGATCGAATGAGGCGGGACGAATCGGCTCGATTCCTGCGAAGTCCGATTCGTCTCTCCGAATCTCGGATCCGTGAAGCAGTTGTTGAAAAACGATCAAAAACACTTTCCTTTTTTGACGGACTTCTGCGACAATATCGGAACCCGAGGCTTTCCTCGAATTGATCCGATCGATACGGATTTGAAATTACAAAATAATTACAAGGAGTAGTTATGAAAGTCGAACTCAGAACCGAACTTGACGAGATCCAGAAGGCTCAGCTCGAACTCAATCAGCGTAAGAATGCCGTGCGCAATGTCGGTATCGCCGAATGCCGCAAGCTCATCGCCATGCTCGACCTGACGCCGGCCGACCTTTTCGGCGACACCGTGAAGAGCAATGAAAAGGCGAAGCGCGAACGCGTCGTCTACGTCAATCCGGACGATCCCACGCAGACCTGCTCGAACTACGGCCGCAAGCCCGAATGGTTCAAGAAGCTCCAAGCTGAAGGTCGCGAAATTCCGCGTCTCCAGTAAGACGATTTGAAAGAATCGGAGCTCTAGGGCTTTGTTCCGAGACATCATCCGATTCTTTCCGGTCTTCTCCCGGCTTTTGACCGGGAATCGCATCCCGCCCTACGGACGATTCACATCGTCCGGGCGGGGGTTTTGTTTTCCGCGCACTCCGGCTCACCTCATGGGCCGAGTTAAGATCCTGAAGTACGGCAACTCAAGCCGCGCCAGACGGCAGATCTCTTTTTGCTCCGCCTCCATCTCCTCGAAGAAGCGATCGCACGCTTCGTCGTTGTCCATGTCCGCGTCGAGGAGACGGTAGTACGCCTTCGTCCATCGCTCGCATCGTTCGACAAGTTCCTGCGAAAGCGGAAGGTCTTCGTGTTCGATGAATTCGCCGATCGAATTGGTGAAGGCCGAGGTGCTGTAGTCGACGTCGACGTAGAGAAGAGGCTGACGTTTCACGGGACGGTCCTCGAGAATCCCCGCTCGTGAACGCAACCTGCGCAACCTGTGCAGTCTCTGCGGCATCGAGCGGGGAGGAAAAAGGGCTGAACGACGCGTCAACGACGCATCTTCGCCCGACCATCATAGCTTCTTCGCGGCCGATTCACCCGCTATGCGCCCGAACGTGAAGACGTCCGCGAGGGCGTTCCCGCCCACGCGGTTCGTGCCGTGGATGCCGCCCGTCACTTCGCCCGCAGCGTAGAGGCCCGGGATGACGTTTCCGCGACGGTCGACGACGCGGGCTTTGGTGTCGATCCGAACGCCGCCCATCGTGTGGTGGCGCGCCATCACAATGCGTACGGCGTAGAAGGGCGGCTCGGCAACCGTGTGAACGAGCATGTCTTCGTGGCGTCCGAAGGGATCCTTCTTCGTTTCGACGGCCTTGTTGTAGTCGTCAAGCGTCGCTTGGAGCGCGTCCGCAGGCACGCCCATGGCGCGCGCAATCTCTTCGACGGTATTCCCGACGTAGAGTGCTCCCGCTTTGCGGGCGGCCTCGTGTTGGGCTTCGGTCGAATTCTTGTCCATCGCAAAGCCCGCCCGGTCGACGAGCGTGAAGGCTTCCATCTTCGTCTGAGCGAGCACCGCGTCGCGCAGGATGTCGCGGCGCGAATCTTCGGCAACGAACCGTTTCCCTTCGTGGTTGATGAAGAGGAACCGGTCGACGTGGGAAATGAGCGAAGGCTGCGACTTCACGTCTTTGGGCATCCCCGGGATGCACTGGATGTAGTCGAGCCCCGTCGTGTCGGCACCGATGTCGACCATGGCGACGAGCACTTCGCCCGTTGCGCCCGGCTGATTGGTCGTGCCGAGCTTTTCCAAGCGCGGGTCGTGCAGGCCGCACATCGAGGCATTGGCGGAGAACCCGCCCGCAGCCGAGACGACGCCCGACTTCGCTTCGATGGCGAGTTTTTTCCCCTTGATTTCGACTTCAACGCCCGTCACGCGGCCTTCGAGCGGGGACTCGCGGAAGAAGCGCGTCACCTTGGCACCCGTACGCAGGTCGACCCCGACTCGCTTTGCCTCTTCGGCAAGCGCCTTGACGTAGCCTTCGCCCTTCGGTTCGATCGGGTTGCGGCAGCGCGGGTAGAGGCCGCCGTAGATCTGGTAGATGTGGTCGCGGAAGTTGACACCGAGTTTTTTGAGCCATGCGACCGATTCGGGGGCGCCTTTCGTGAGGACTTCGACCAGCGCCGGGTCGGCGCGGTAGTCGCCCGCGGCAAGCGTCTGTTCGGCGTGGAGTTCGGGAGAATCCTTGATCCCTGCCTTTTCGTAATCCGCTTTGACCGCGGCATTCATGCCGCCGCCCGCGATCAGGGTGTTGCCGCCCGCGAAGGCCATCTTTTCGAGGAGCAGGGTCTTCGCGCCCGCACCTCGGGCGACGATCGCCGCGGAAAGCCCCGCGCCGCCCGCACCGATCACAACGACGTCGAACGATTCGTCCCATTTGGCGGGCTTCGCGCAGAGGTCTTCGGCACGGGCCGCGCCCGCAAACGCAGCGGTGCTCGCCACGGCACCCGCGATGAAATGACGACGATTGAGCATGGTGATCCTCCTTTCAACGAAGGACGGAGCGGCATGCCGGAGGCCCGATGGACGCGGGAAAACCGGAAGACATCGAAAGCCGTTGGAAAACGGTCCGCGAATGTTCCGGAGCTCGCACCGCAGGTCTCGGGCCGCAGTATCCGCTCGCATCCGCTGATTTCATTGTGAATCGGGCCGGGCGGGGCGAAAAGAGGATGGAACCCTTAAGGACGCGGGCACGGGGCGGAACGAATAGGCAAGGCCCAGCGGGGGCGAGTTCAATCAATACGAAAAACCCCACCCGAGCCGTCGAGGCTTCGAACGGGGAGGGTGTCGGGCTCACGGGAGGTCGGTGTTCGCTCCCGTGTGCCGCTTCGGTTTGTTGACGTATTAGAGCTTCTTCGCAGCCGATTCGCCCGCGATGCGCCCGAACGTGAAGATGTCCGCAATGGCGTTCCCGCCCACGCGGTTCGTGCCGTGGATGCCGCCCGTCACTTCGCCCGCGGCGTAGAGGCCGGGGATCACGTTCCCGTGGCGGTCGATGACGCGCGTCTTTCCGTCGATACGGACGCCGCCCATCGTGTGGTGGCGGGCCATCACGATGCGGCCCGAGTAGAAGGGCGGCTCTTCGATCTTGTGGATGAGCATCGATTCGGCGCGCCCGAAGGGATCCTTCTTGGTGTCGACCGCTTTGTTGTATTCGTCGATCGTCGCCTTGAGAGCGGCTGCGGGAACGCCCATCTTGCCGGCGAGCTCTTCGATCGTGTTGCCGATAAAGAGCGTCCCTTCCTTGCGGGCCGCTTCGTTTTCAGGGCCCTTCGAATTCTTCTGAAGTTCGAAGCCGACATTGTCGATCACGGGGAAGGCCTCCATCTTCGTTTGCGCAAGGACCGCGTCGCGCAGCACGTCGCGGCGCGAGTCTTCGGCGACGAAGCGCTTCCCTTCGTGGTTCACGAAGACGAAGCGGTCGACCTGAGTCGAGAGCGCGGGATTGTGTTTGACGTCGAGAGGCTTTTCGGGAATGCACTGGATGTAGTCAAGCCCGAGCGTTTCGGCACCGATGTCGACCATGGCGACGAGCATTTCACCCGTGGCGCCCGGTTGGTTGGTCGTGCCGAGTTTTTGGAGTCTCGGGTCGTGAAGCCCGCACATCGCGGCGTTGGCGGCAAAGCCGCCCGCACAGCAGACGACGCCCGACTTGGCTTCGATCACAAGTTTCTTTCCTTTGATTTCGACTTCAACGCCCGTCACGCGCCCTTCAAGCGGCGACTCGCGGAAGAAGCGCGTCACCTTCGCGCCCGTACGCAGGTCGACTCCGACCTTCTTCGCTTCGGGAGCGAGCACCTGGATGTAGGCCTGCCCGCGCGGACCGAGCGGGTTGCGGCAACGCGGATAGAGGCCGCCGTAGATTTGGTAGATGTAATCCTGGAACTTCACCCCGCGCTTTTTGAGCCAGGCCACCGATTCGGGCGCGCCGTGCGTCAAGATGGAAACGAGTTCTGGATCCGCACGGAAATCGCCCGCGGCAAGCGTCTGCTCGGCGTGGAGTTCGGGCGAATCCTTGATCCCCGCTTTTTCATAGTCTTCTTTGACGGCCGCGTTGAAGCCCCCGCCCGCGATGATGGTGTTTCCGCCCGGGAAGGCCATTTTTTCAAGAAGCAGGGTCTTCGCGCCCGCTTCGCATGCGACGATCGAGGCGGTGAGCCCGGCGCCCCCGGCACCGATCACGACGACGTCAAAGGACTCGTCCCATTTGGCGGGCTTCGCGCAGAGATCTTCGGCACGGGCTGCGCCCGCAAACGCCGCGGTACTCGCCACGGCTCCCGCAATGAAATGACGACGATTGAGCATGATGATTCTCCTTTGGGCCGATGCTTCCGCAGCGCGGACGAATCCGATTCGATCGGTTTCAAACGACGGGAAGACCGGAAAAAGCGGCGGCTTGCCGGAGGTTCCTGTTTGAATTTCTTCGATCCTCCGAACAACAGACGAAGCTTCTTTACGCGCTTTACGCGCGTCTTCGTCGGTGTTACCACACTACCATTCTCGCCCTCGGCCGCATTCGGCCGAAATGGGAGAATTCCCAATGGAATTTTTCGAAGCCCCGTGTACCGGAGGATTAGGGGGCGTGACGTGGTTTACGGGGCGATCGGGCGTGCGCGGGTCGGCCGATAGACCCGATGACGATCGAACCAGAGATCAAAATCATCCCGAAGCCGACGTTCGAAAAAGGCGTGTATTTTTGGGGTGATTTAAAGCCGCATTCGGATGGAATTCGGAATAGGACTTTCACAAATCGGACGCGTACGGATCCTCGACCTTGCGGCATAAGGCGCAAGCGCTGTAACTGGTAAAATCCGTTCACACCTCCGCCCGGGAACAGTCCCTCGGGCGCGCCGCAAAAGGAAAAGAAGATGGAGAACAAATTCGCCGCCGGGATGCGCGTCGTCGTCCGAGACGCCGAGTGGCTCGTCAAGCGCGTCGAGCGCGCCAAGGGGAAGGGCCCCGAAGGGCTCGCGGAACTCACCTGCACGGGGATTTCGAACATCGTGCGCGGCCAGGAGCGCAAGTTCCTCGTCGAGTACGAAGACGACATCACGATCCTGCGCCCCGAGGCAACGAACCTCGTTGCGGACACGTCGCAGCGTTTCGTGAAGTCGAAACTCTTCATCGAGTCGCTCCTTCGCCGTACGCCCCCGACGGACGCCAAGGTGCACGTCGCGCAGAAGGCCGCGATGGACGTTCTTCCCTACCAGCTGAAGCCCGCCGTCGAAGCGCTCTCCGCCACGCGTCCCCGCATCCTCATCGCGGACGCGGTCGGTATCGGCAAAACGCTCGAAGCGGGGATTCTCGTCACCGAGCTCATCGCACGCGGCCGGGGAAAACGCATTCTCGTTCTTACCGTCAAAGCCATGCTCGAGCAGTTCCAGAAGGAATTCTGGAACCGTTTCTCGATTCCGCTGACGCGTCTCGACAGCGACGGCCTGCAACGCCTCATGACACGCATTCCGAGCGGGCACAACCCGTTCCTTTACGTCGACCGCTCGATCGTTTCGATCGACACCTTGAAGCAGAGTTCCCAGTACCGCACGTTCCTGGAAGACGCGTACTGGGACATCATCCTGATTGACGAGGCGCACAACGTCGCCGAACGCGGCTCGATGAGTCAGCGCGCACAGTTGGCGCGCCTCCTCTCGCAACGGTCCGACGCCCTCATCATGCTTTCCGCTACGCCGCACGACGGGCGTCCCGAGAGCTTCGCGAGCTTGATCGACATGCTCGACCCGACGGTGCTTCCCGATCGGAAGAACTACGAAGCGAAGGACTTCATGGGGAAGGGGCTCGTTGTTCGACGTTTCAAAAACGACATCCGCGGCGAAGCCTCGAAGGAATTTCCCGAGCGCTCGATCAAAACGATCCGCGTCGACGCGAATGCCACGGAGGACGCGGTCTACAAGAAGCTCGAGAAATTGGAATTCAAGCACATCGACGCGAAGCACCAACGGGGGAGCGAGCTCTTTCGCACGACCCTCACGAAAGCGCTCTTTTCGAGCCCAGCGGCCTGCATTTCGACCGTCAAGAACCGCTTGAAGAAGCTCGAAGCGTTGGCCGGCAACGAAAACGCGCAGAACGACGTCGACGTCCTCAAGGGGTTCCTCGCGGACCTCGAAACGCTTGTCGACAAGGCGAAGTTCTCGAAGTATCTGGCGCTCGTCGACCTTCTCACGGGAGGAACCGCCTTCGAGTCGTCCTTCGGCTGGACGAAGGCGGCCGACGACCGACTCGTCGTTTTCACGGAAAGCCGTCAGACGCTCGACTTCCTCGCGAAAAACCTCCCGAAGGACGTGGGTTTGAAGCCCGAGCAGGTGGTGGTTCTGAAGGGGGACGACAGCGACAAGGACCTCATGGACGCCGTTGAGAAATTCAACCGCGCCGAAAACCCCGTGCGTCTCATGCTTGCGACCGACGTCGCGAGCGAAGGCTTGAATCTCCACCGACTCTGCCACCGTCTCGTTCACTTCGACATTCCGTGGTCGCTCATGACCTTCCAGCAGCGTAACGGTCGTGTGGATCGCTACGGTCAGACGAAGCAGCCCCTCATCCGGTACCTCCAAACGGTCGCACCCGAAGAGAAGAATGCGAAGCTCTTCGGCGACGCGCGCGTGCTGGAGCTCCTCGTTGAAAAGGACGAAAACGCAAGCAAGACGATCGCCGACCCGCGCGAATTCGGGGGGACCAAAGAAGAGCAGGAAACCCATACGGCGGCCGTCATGCAGAACGAAGTCGATCCAACGCCACCTATGGACTTTGACCCCAGCGATCCGATGTCCTTTTTGGCGTGGGGTGACAAGCTGTACCAGCAGAAGTCGAGCGAGGTCGAGACGGAGACCGCCCCCGACCCTGCATCGTCCCTTGCGACGGGGTTCATGGACCTCTCGAACGGCGACGGGTCGGGTTTGTTCGGTCTCAAGAACGAAACGGACCTCTCCGAGCGGTCGCTCCTTTTCCCCTCGGACTACGACTTCCTCAAGTCGGGGCTGAGCCTTCGTCGTACGGTCGACGAAGGGTCGGGGCGCATGAAGACGGACACGACCTTCGCGGACGATCGTCGCACGATCGAACTCATGCCGCCCGCGGACTTGGACGTGCGTCTCACGTACCTGCCGCGCGAAGTACTCCCCGAAGACCGGCGTTTCCGTTTGACGGACGACGCCGAACGCATCCAGAAATCGATTCGCGACGCCGCTTCGAACCCCAATTCCTCCTGGCCCGAGTTGCAGCTTCTCTGGGAGATGCACCCCGTCATCCAGTGGATGGAAGACTGGGCGATCGGGGCGTTCGGTCGCCACGCGGCGCCGATCCTGAATCTCGAAGACCGGATCGGCGAGGATGAAGTGTGGATCCTCATGCAAGGGGGCTACCCCAACCTGCGCGGCTACACGCCGGTGCACGACTGGTCGTGCGTGCGGGTGACGGCCAAGGGGGCCGAGCTTCTCCCCCGACGAGAACTCATGAAGCGGCTCGAACTTTCGCGCCCCTTCGTCAATACGGGGAAGGTGCCGGACGCGGAACCCCTGCGGGCCTTGCTCCCGCAGGCGGTCGAACTGATGCGCGCGCACCTCGCACAAAAGCGAGTCGAATTCGAAGCGACGCAAAAGCCTTTGCTCGACAAGAAGATCGCCGAACTCAACGCGATGCGCGAGCGGCAACTGTCGCTCTTCAAGGAGTCCGACCTCGAAGAGAAGGACGCAAGCACGGCCGATGCGAAGGCAGGTTCCAAGCTCGTCCTCAAGCCCCTAACTCGGGCCGAGGAGAAGCGCCGTCAGCGAAGCGCCTATATCGAAAAGGTCTTCGAACAGGCCGAAGAATACGCACACGGCGTTCACACGTTGGACGCCGAACCCTATATCCAGGTGACCGCCGTCATTACGGGTCGCCTGACGGGCGCCCCCTTGGGCGCGCGCCATTGACGGACGGAGACCGCCATGGAATGGAACGGTATTGAGAACGAACACGAGTTTTACAGCGCCTACTTCTTCTCGGAAAGCTTGGGCTCGACCCTGAAAGCGAAGCTCGACACGTGGAAGGAGGAAGAGTCGAAGGCGGCGGAAAGCGCCGCGAAGGCGGAAGAGGGCGGAAAGGCGAAGCGCCTTCTTGCTCCCGGTCACGCGTTGAGGCTCGAAGCGCGTCAGCGGCTCGCCGAATTCGAAGAAATCCGCGCCGAGGCGGACCCGATCGAACGCATGAACGCCGCCCGCAAGACGATTCGCGGGATGATGGAGGCGTTGCGCATTCCCTCGTTCGAATCGGTGGAAACCGTGCGCCCCATGGGGGACGATCGAATGCCGCTCCCGCTTCTCGGCGCCTTCGGGCATAAGACCGCGGACGGCACCGCGGGCGACCCCGTCCTTTGGGTGCTCGATGCGACGGAAGGTGTCTTGAAGGGGGACCATGAGGACAAAGACCCCCTGACGATGCACGTCGACCTGCGGCAATTCGAGGATCTTCCGGAACTCACGGCGAAAGCGAAGGAAACCTTCGCAGACGACTGGGGGAAGCTCGTCGCGAACGTCGTTTTCCAAGCGGAGCGCCCGCCCCGTTGGGTGATTCTTGCCGCGCCCGAAACCTGGGTGCTCGTCGACCGCACGAAGTACGGGCGTCGCGCCGTGCTGCGCTTCAATTGGAAGGACCTCTTCGTGCGTCGCGAAGCGTCCGTTCTGGATGTGTGCGGGGCGCTCCTTTGCTCCGAATCGATGACCTCCGTCGAAGGGTCGGTGCTCCTTGACGACGTTGACGAAACGGCCCACAAGGAAGCGTACGGCGTTTCGGAATCGTTGAAGAAGTCGCTTCGCGAAGCGATCGAACTCCTCGGGAACGAAGCCGCGCGGCAGATCGTCGCGAAGCGCCGTGCGCGCGGTGAGGGCATTTGGAGCGACGAATCGCTCGCCGCGAACCTCACGGTCGAGTGCCTGCGCTACATGTACCGCATTCTCTTCCTCCTCTTCGTTGAGTCGCGAAAGGAGCTGAAGTACGCCCCGGTCGACAATCTCGCGTACCGAAGCGGCTACTCGTTCGAGTCGCTACGCGACCTCGAACTCGTGCCGCTCGTGACGGACGAGGATCGGGAAGGGCGGTTCCTGCACGACTCCATCACGAAGCTCGTCTCCTTCTATGCGGACGGGACGGATAGGCTGGGTGGGGTCAAAGAAAAGCCCGAGCCCGAGTCCGAACGCAGCTCCGACTTCACGGCCCAAGCCTTTCTGATCGAGCCCCTTCGCGGGACGCTCTTCGATATGAGCCGCACGCCGCTTTTGAATCGCGTCGTTTTCCCGAACGCCGTTCTTCAGAAGGTAATCCGCCTCATGAGCCTTTCGCGCGGTGAAAAGCGCGCCCGAACGGGGCGCATTTCCTACGCGCACCTCGGCATCAACCAGTTGGGGGCGGTCTACGAAGCGCTCCTTTCCTACCGCGGGTTTTTCGCGAAAGAAGACCTCTACGAGGTGCACCCCGCGGGCGAAGCCGTGAACGAATTCGAGGCGGGGTACTTCGTGACTGCGTCCGAGCTCGATCACTACAACGACGACGAAAAGGTCTACGTGACGACCCCCGAAGGGGAAAAGAAGTTGAAGGTCTATCCGAAGGAAACCTTCATCTACCGCCTGACGGGGCGCGACCGCGAAAAGTCCGCCTCCTACTACACGCCCGAACTCCTCACGCAGTGCGTCGTCAAGTACACGATCGCCGAGTACGTGAAGACGGTGCTCGAGAAGCTCCCCGACGACAAGGCGCGCGCGGAGAAGATCCTGTCGCTCAAGATCTGCGAACCGGCCATGGGGTCGGCCGCCTTCTTGAACGAAGCCGTGAACCAGTTGGCGGTTCTCTACATGGACTACGCGCAGAAAGCCGCGAACGAGCGCCTCTCGCAGGAGGTCTACTCGGCGGAACTTCAGCGCGTCAAGATGTTCATGGCCGACAACTGCGTCTTCGGCGTCGACTTGAACCCCGTCGCGGTCGAGCTCGCCGAAGTGTCCTTGTGGCTGAACGCCCTTTCTTCGGACCGGTTCGTGCCGTGGTTCAACCTGCAGCTCAAGTCGGGGAACTCCTTGATCGGCTGCCGCCGGCGCGTCTTCACCAAGGACGACGTGAGCTCCGGCGCGTGGAGGGAGAAGGGGCCCGTGGACATCGGCTCGAAGACCCTCGGGGCGAATCAGATCTGGCAGTTCCTCCTGCCCGACCCCGGCATGGCCGCCTACGACGACAAGGACGTGAAGGCGATCTACCGGGCGAAGTTCGATACGCTCTCGAAGAATCGTCGTGCATTCATCTCGAAGCGCTTCAAAGAAGAAGAGCTCGTGGAGCTCCTCGCACTCTCCGACAAGGCCGAAAAGCTCTGGGACTCGCTCGCAAAGAAGCTTCGCAAGCTCCGTGCCGATACAACGGATCCGTACGACATTTACGGTCACAAGGCGCCGCGCACTGGGAAAGAGCTCTCGTACGAGGAGAAGAATGCACTCGTCTTGGCGACCATACGCGGGGACGGCACGGCAGGGAGCGGCGAAGCGCTGCGCCTCAAGATGGCGATGGACTACTGGTGCGCGCTCTGGTTCTGGCCGATCGAGAAGGCCGAGATCTTCCCGACGCGCGAGGAATTCTTGTTCGACATGGGGAACATCCTTTCGAGCGAAGTGCTCGGGACGAACGAGCCTTCGTACGCTCAGGGTCTCTGGGGTGAAAAAAAGGAAAGTGTTGCGGAGGACGGTTACGGGCGCGTGAACGTCGACCGTATCGTCGTGGAAGGCACCGCTCTCGCCGTCGCTTGCGACGTGGCGAAGCGCTACCGCTTCTTCCACTGGCCCCTGGAGTTTGCGGACGTTTTCCTGCCCGAAGAGAACAAGGAGGCCGGGTTCGATCTCACGTTCGGGAATCCGCCATGGATGCGGCCTCAGTGGAATTCGGGGCTTGTGGTGGGCGACTATCTCCCCTACGTCTACTTCCGTCAGGAAAGTTCGTCGACAATCCGCTCGATGCTCCTTGAAAAAGACCACTCGAACCGTACGCTTCTTGAACGTCTGCCGGAGTTGGAGCACCGCTGGCTCAGCGAATATGAAGAGTGCGCAGGTTCGCAAAACTTCTTGGGGTCGGCGTCGATCTATCCCGAAGCCAAGGGGGGAGCTGTCAATCTCTTCAAGCTCTTCTTGCCCCTGAGTTGGGCCAATGCCGCGCCTGAGGGCGTGCAGGGCTTCCTGCATCCGCCGACGAACTTTACGGAGACGAATGGGAAGAGTCTCCGAAAAGCTTCGTATACCCGTTTGCATTTTGCGGCGCAATTTGACAACGTATTGAAGCTGTTTGCCGATGTTGATAATCACACCAGCTATCTGGTCGCGGTTTATGGCCCGGCAACGACGGACATTGATGCAACGGCCATCATGGATGTATACCACCCGAAGACGATCGACGAATCATTCCGGGATCTCGGCACCGAGATCAAGGAAGGAACGAAGACGACAAAGGGTGATTGGAACCTGAAGGGGGCCAAGGGGCGCCTCCTTCATCTCAACGGCGAAACGCTCAAAGAGATTGCACGCGTCTTTTCGGATGATCCGGAGGCACCCGTATTGCCGACCATTCACACCGAATCGATGCTCATGATTTTGGAAAAGTTCGGGAGTCTGGGGCGACGCATAGCGTCCATGGGCGACGACTATGTCATCTCGCGTATGTGGGACGAAACCGGTGCTCGCAAAGACGGCACGCTCGCAGAGTTTCCCAAACTCGCGACCCGAACGCCCGAGACGGAACCGATCCTGAACGGCCCCCATATTCATCTAGGGAATCCCTTCTTTAAGTCGCCCGATAACCCGTGTATCAGTAATAAGGCCTGGTCACCGATCGACCTTACGGCCATTTCCATGGACTACCTGCCGCGCGTGAAATACGAACGGCTCTGTGATGAAGACGAATACGCTCGGCGTCAGCAAAAGTTCCCAGATAAGGACACTGCTTTCGACGAACATTGGCGATTGGCCTATCGTGAGATGGTGGGGACGGATTCGGAGCGCACCTTGACGGGGGCCATTGTCCCTCCCGGGGTGGCCTGTGTTCACACGGTGAATATGTTGTCGACGTCCGATCGTACGGAACTGCTGTCGCTCGCCTCGAGTTTCGTTTCGTTGCCCATGGATGCATATGTGCGTCAGTTGGGGAAGGGGCATCTCTTGCCGGCGCTCATGAGCGGACTTCCTTTGCTTCATTACGGGGCCCGTCAAGATGCCGCATTCGCCCGCGTCCTTGCGCTCAATTGCCTGACGGATCCTTATTCCGAGCTTTGGCAAGATCACTTCCGCGAAACCTTCACGTCGCTCGAATGGACACAAACCCGGCCGGGCGTGGAGAATGCGTTCTGGGCGAACCTTACGTCTGACCTCAAGCGTGAATGCGGTCTGCGCAACGACCTGGAGCGTCGTCAGGCTCTGCTCGAACTCGACGTGCTGACGGCTCAGGTGATGGGATTGACTCTCGACGAGCTCCTCGCGCTCTATCGTATGCAGTTTGCGGTGATGCGCGGCTATGAACGCGACACGTGGTACGACCAGAAGGGGCGAATTGTGTTCACACCCAACGGGAACGGTCTGCGCGGCGTGGGGCTTCCCCGCAAGGCGCGTGCTTCGGACGCAAAGGACGGGATTTACTACGCGAAGAACCTCAAACCCGTCGATGCGCGAGGGCTCGGCTTCGAAGACGTGCGCGACATGAAGGAAGGTGAATTCGTAACGAAGACATTCCTTGACGCGTCGCTCACGGACGAACCCGTCGAGCGCACGATCCGCTACGAGGCGCCTTTCTTCAAGGTCGACCGAGAAGAGGACTACCGGATTGCCTGGGCGTACTTCGAAGAGAAGTACGGCCCGGTCGACGCGGCCGTGCTTCAGGCCTATACGCCCGCGTCCGCGACGAAGTCCGAATCCTCGTCCGAAGCCGATACGAAGGCCGAAAAGGACGCCAAGGCTTCGAAGGGGAAGGGCAAAGCGAAGTCCGCCTCCGCGTCGACCAAGAAAGCGAAGTCGACGAAAAAAGCCGAGGCCGCTACGGCTACCCCCTCGGAGCAGGATGCGAAGGAGGAGCCCGTCCAAGGAACGCTCTTTTGAGCCCGCGGAACGTGCCCGCTTCGCGGAAAGCTGAAAAACCGACCCGGCCGGATCCCGAGTGTCAAACGATCGCCCCGACCCTGACGCTCGGGATTCGCTATCCTTCCCATTCATAAAGCCCGCACGGATCGAACAAACTCGGTTCGTGCGTTGCGGCTCAACCGACCACCGGACGCCCGAACATGCTCCCGACCCTCACCTCCCGTGACATCGAAGAAGGCATACGTTCCTTCGTCAAGCACGAATTCCCCATTGCGACGACCGCTTTCCGCCCGAAGGGACAATCGATCGTCGAAGCCTTCGCGGATAAAAGCGAAAACATCGTCAAGGGCCCGTGGCTTGAAATCCGGCGCCCCTTCCGCAAGTGCGATGTGAAGTTGCCCGAGTTTCTCCCGGAATTCGCGGGCGAATTGGGCGTGCTTGAGAATTTCGAACCGCATCAGCATCAGGCGCGCGCCTTCGAGCGGCTCCTCTATCCGAACCCCAAGTCGACGATCGTCGCGACGGGTACGGGCTCGGGGAAGACGGAGTGCTTCATGCTCCCGATTCTCGACGCCGTGCTGCAGATGAAAAAGGACGGGATCGAAGGGATCAAGGCGCTCGTCATCTATCCCATGAACGCGCTCGCGACCGACCAGGCGAAGCGCTTCGCGGGGCTTTGTAAGGACGTCAAAGACGCTGAAGGCCCGCAGATCACGGTGGGCCTCTACACGGGGGCACCGGGCTACGAATCGCGCACGATGGAGGGCGAATCCTGCATCACGGACCGCGACACGCTCCGCCGAAACCCGCCCGACATTCTCCTCACGAACTACAAGATGCTCGACTACCTCCTCTTGCGAGAGGAGGATCGGCCGCTCTGGGAGAAGACGTCGGCAAAGTCGCTACGCTACCTCGTCGTCGACGAACTTCATACGTTCGACGGCGCGCAGGGGACGGACCTCGCCTGCCTCGTGCGACGCTTTCGCGACCGACTCGACTTGGGTGAGGGCCTTGCTTGCATCGGCACGTCCGCGACCCTCGGGGGCGGTGACGGGATGGAGCGCCTTCAGGCGTACGCGTCGGACGTGTTCGGTGCCGACTTCTCGTCGGTCGAGAGCGTCATTACGGAAGATCGCCTGAGCACGGAAGAGTACTTGGAAAGCTTCGGCGAACCGCAGTGGGCGGGCGATTGGCCGTCGACCTTCGAAGCGAAGCGCCTCGCCGCGAAAGCGACCTCGAATTCCGTTGAAATCTTCCTCGCGGACTCGATCCGCACGTGGTTGGGGCAGATCGTGCGTCTGCGCCCCGGCGAGCCCGCCGATTGGACGGAAACCGCCCTCATGTTGGGGCGGATGTTGCCGCACCACCCCGCGTTCCGGCGCCTCATGTCGGAAGCAAACGGCATCATTCATCTCGCGACCATGGCGGAATCCTGGCGACGCGACGTGCCCGCCTTTCGCGAGCTCACGGTCGAAGAGACGATGCTCATGATCCGAAGCTTCGTCGCGCTCGTCTCGATGGCGCGCCTCGTGCGATCGGACGGAGCCTTGGTGCCCTTCCTCACGGTGCGGGTGCAGTTCTGGGTGCGGGAATTGGCGAACATGCTCGCCACCGTCGAAGCGGAACCCAAGCTCATTCCCATGGCGGACGTCAAGACCGAGCGGCCCCTGGCGCTCCCGTTAGTGACGTGCCGCGCCTGCAACGCGACCGCCTGGGGTGCGGTCGTGGCGGACGGGCAGCTCGTGGGCGGCGCCCGCGGGTTCTATCGCTCGTGGTTCTCGCGCAAGGACCCGAACGCGAAGCTTCTCTATCCCGTCGTCAAGGACGAATTCCAAAAGGCCCGTGCGGAGCGTCCGGGCGAACTCATGCGCCTTTGCACGAAGCATTCGAGCCTCACCTGGGTGCACGACACGGACGCCGACGCGGTCTACGATTGCCTTTGCCCCGTCTGCCAAACGGAGCACGATCCGATCATCGTGCGCGTGCCGAAAATTCATACGAGCGGCTCGAACGAAGACGGCCGCTACGTGCGTCTTCAGACGAGTTGCGCCCTCTGCGGGTCGCTCAACTCCATGCGTATTCTCGGTGCGCGCTCCGTTACGCTTTCTTCTGCGATGACCGGGCACCTCCATTCGAGCGATGCGAACGACGACCACAAGCTCATCAACTTCACCGACTCCGTTCAGGATGCGGCCCACCGCGCGGGCTTCATGGAAGCGCGCAGCTACATGTTTGCGCTCCGTCAGGCGGTGGCCGGTCTCATGCGCGATTCGGAAGGCGGGAAGCTCGACTTCGAAAGCTTCCTCGCTACGATCGGCGACTTCTGGTTGGAGCGCACGGGCGGAAAGAACGCTCTCAAAACTTCGCCCTCGGCCGTGCTTCAAGAGGCGGCCGAACCGATTGCCGTTGCGCGTTTCGTCTCGACCTTCATTCCTTCGGGGATGCTCTGGCGCCGTCCCTGGACGGAATTCCGCGCGCGCATCGCGCAGTACTACCAGGAAAAGCATCGAAAGAGCAAAGACCCGACGGTGGAACTCGAAAATCTCGTCGAACGCATCCCCGCGCTCCATGACGACGAGGAAAAGCCCACTCCCTGGTGGTACCTCTACCAAGACGTGGCGCAGCGCCTCCGGTGGGAAGCGTTCGTCGAAATGACGATGCGCGTCCACTCGGGTCGCACGGTCGAGTCGCTCGGGATCGGGACGATCTCGCCCGATACGTACTGCATCGAAAGCGCGGCCGACAGGCTCCGTCGCACGCTCTCCGAAACGGTCGGGGGTCTGCGGGACGCGTCGCTCGATAAGTTCGCGCTCTTTGTCGAAGGGTTCCTGATGCACGAAAAGCTCCGCGGGGCCTTTGACATGCGGCTTCCCGTGAGCGCTCAGGGGCGTGACGACTTCCAGCGCTTCGTCGTTTCAGGCGACCAGTTCTGGTTTGCGATGAGTCGTTACCTTCCGACCTACGGGCCGAACTTCCGTCCGCCCGCTCCCTTGGTGCTTCGCAATCCCGCGGCGCAGGCGCTCCCGTACTTCGACGCCATGCTCCCCAAGGACGCTCGTAAGGAGAACTGGTACACCCTGTGGCTCACGAAGTGTTTCGGGGACGACCTGGAGGTCGTTGCGGCCCGCGAAGAAATCTATACGACGCTCCTTTCGGCTCTCACCGACGCGGGTGCGTTGACGAGTCTTCCCATGTCGGAGAAGGCCGGATCGATCCCGGTCTACCTCATGACGCCGCGCTCCTGGAGCGTGACGCGCGCCTTGAAGCGTGCCGTCTGCCCGCGCTGCGGGCGCTCGGCAAAGAACTGGCCAAAAGCGAGGACGCGCGCACGATCCTGGACGACCG
>OOCR01000201.1_pt1 | contig 59035 bp, 54 predicted proteins | sample 1671491 | NCBI WGS metagenome assembly OOCR01 (sample SAMN06348162, study PRJEB24527) | human gut metagenome | biome: human gut; feature: ankylosing spondylitis patient; material: feces | host: Homo sapiens | place: China | collected 2015-10
AGTGCCGTTTTCGTCTGCAACAAGGTCAGCTATAGCGTACTGTGCCTGAGCACCCGTTGGTGTGAAAAGTGACGGAGCTGTTTTCTTTCCGTTTACTATCTGAGCGTCAAGAACTTCTGTTACGCCCTTTTTATCCTTTACATAGCGGATAGCACCTGCTGATGCGTTCTCTGAGAAGTAAACATAGTTATAGCCGTTCTCATTCACAACGCCAAGACCTGAGGTCTGTGGATAGCCCTTTGTTTCTGCCTTGTATGCTATCTCAAAACTGTCAAGGTCGATAACTGCGATAGCACTGCCCTTATAGTTGCCCCAGCCTGAGCCGTTTACGCCAACATAAGCTCTTCCGTTAAGAACTGTAGGAGTTGATGTGCTTGCGCCACCAAGTGCAATGCTGTCAAGCTTTGTGAAATTGCCCTCATCGTCTATTGTTGCCTTATAGAAATAGCCGCCGTTAGATGTGAAATAATAAGCGTCCGTATCCTTATCGTAAGAAATAGTGCTTCTTACTCCTCCTCCTACTGTATACTCAGTATCTATAACGCCTCCTGAGTTCTTGTCAAGAGTAACTATTCTTGCAGGATCGGTAGTGTTTGCCTTTGCATTTTCCATGCCGAGAACGACAAGCCCACCTGCATCATCATGGACACCACCAAGGGCAAGGGCGTTTCCTTTATGAGCAACTCCGTGGACTGGCACGGCAAGGGCCCCAACGACGACGAATACAAGGTCGCTATGGAAGAACTGAACGCCGCCTACGCCGCGCTGGAACAGGAGGAGAAGTAAGATGGCAGACGTGAAAAAGATCGCTACCCGTGAAAGCTACGGCAACACCCTGAAGGAGCTGGCCGCTGAGGGCCACGACGACCTGGTGGTGCTGGACGCTGACCTGGCTGCCGCCACCAAGACCGGCATGTTCCGCAAGGCTTACCCGGACCGCCACTTTGACTGCGGCATTGCCGAGGGCAACATGATGGGCGTGGCCGCCGGCCTGTCCACCATGGGCTATGTGCCCTTTGTTTCCAGCTTTGCCATGTTTGCCGCCGGCCGTGCCTTTGAGCAGGTGCGCAATTCCATCGGCTACCCCCACCTGAACGTGAAGATCGGTGCCACCCACGGCGGCATCTCGGTGGGTGAGGACGGTGCATCCCATCAGTGCTGCGAGGACTTTGCCCTCATGCGCAGCATCCCCGGCATGACCGTCATCTGCCCCGCCGATGACGTGGAGGCCCGCGCCGCTGTGCGTGCCGCCTACGCCATGGAAGGCCCGGTCTACCTGCGCTTCGGCCGTCTGGCGGTGCCTGTGTTCCACGATGCCGACAACTACCACTTTGAGATCGGCAAGGGCGAGCAGATCACCGAGGGCAATGACATTGCCATCATCGCCACCGGCCTGATGGTCAACGAGGCCCGCATCGCTGCCGAGCAGCTGGCCGCCGAGGGCATCCATGCCCGCGTCATCAACATCCACACCATCAAGCCGCTGGACGAGGAGATCGTCCTGAAGGCGGCCAAAGAGTGCGGCAAGGTGATCACCGCCGAGGAGCACAACGTCATCGGCGGTCTGGGCGAAGCCGTGTGCGCCGTCCTGTCCGAGAAGCTGCCCACCCCCGTGCGCCGCGTGGGCGTGCAGGACGTGTTCGGCTGCTCCGGCCCCGCCTGGGACCTGCTGGCAAAGTACGGCCTGGATGCTGCCACCATCTGCAAGACCGCACATGAGATGCTGAACAAGTAAAACCGATTTTGCAGCGCGCTGCCGTGCCTGAGTGCCCGGCGGCGCGTTTTTTATGTGACCCGGTCACGGAAAAACATGCGGCATCCGGGGTATACTGATGCTGTCAGAAAAAACAGACACCTTTTACGGAGGGATAAAATATGGCAGTTGTGACCATTACGACCGAAAACTTTGCGCAGGAAGTGCTGCACAGCGACAAGCCGGTGCTGCTGGACTTCTGGGCCAGCTGGTGCGGCCCCTGCCGCATGCTCAGCCCCATCGTGGATGAGGTGGCCGAAGAGCGCACCGACGTCAAGGTGGGCAAGGTGAATGTGGACGAGCAGCCGGATCTGGCGGCACAGTTCGGGGTGATGAGCATCCCCACCCTGCTGGTGTTCGAGCAGGGCAAGCTGGTGCGTCAGGCCGTGGGTGCCCGCCCCAAGGCCGGTGTGCTGGAGCTGCTGGGTTAAGATGTGCTGACTGAGCCATCCGCAGGAGACTGCGGGTGGCTTTTTTGTGTTCGCCCGCCGTCAACTCTTGCGGCCCGGCGGTGAAACATTTTCGCCTTTCTGTACAAACGCACCGAAAAAATGTAAGATGGAGCTGCAAACACTGTCACTTTCCTGCTTTACAACTTTACCAAGATAAAGTAAAATAAAGGCAGAACACACCCGGGTGTGCCCATTGCGTGCGGAAGGTGCCGCACCCACCGGCCGGGAGGACCGGTGCAGGATGGGGTAAGAAGAACAGGGGGGAACCGACATGGAATTTGATCTTTCGACGCTGCAGCCCAAGGAGCGTGCCTCCTTTGCCCTGCGGGCGCTGTACGAGGCCGCAGGGTGCCGCAAGTACCACATGGGCCGGTTTGAGGAGTACAGCCTGTATCAGGCCAACCGCAGCTTTCTTTCGTCGGAGCAGGTCATCACCTTCACCGACCTGGACGGCCGTCTGCTGGCTCTCAAGCCGGACGTGACCCTCTCCATTGCCAAAACGGCGCAGCCCGCCCCCGGCGAGACGCTGCGCTACTACTACCACGAAAACGTCTACCGCCCCTCGGCAGAGAGCCACACCTTCAAGGAAATCGGCCAGATGGGTCTGGAATTTCTGGGCGGTGTGGGCGAAGCGGAAGTGCAGCAGGCCGTGTGTCTTGCGGCGCAGTCGCTGGGGCAGCTGGGCACCGACTGGGTGCTGGAAGTGAGCCACATGGGCTATCTGTTCGGCCTGCTTGATGCTTTACAGGTGCCGGAGGACGCCCGCGCGGGCCTGCTGCGCAAGCTGGGCCAGAAAAACGCCCACGAGCTGCGGGCCGCTGCCCTCGCCGCCGGGCTGGACGAGGACGCCGCCGACACCCTGTGCCGGGTGCTGACCCTCTGCGGCGGCTACGCCGACACCCTGCCCCGTGCCGAAGCCCTGTGCCGCAACGACGCCATGCGGGCCGCGGTGGCAGAGCTGCAGGGGCTGGCCGGGCCGCTGGAACAGGCGGGCGGTGCCATCCGGCTGGATCTGACCCTGGCCGGTGAGATGGAATACTACAACGGCCTTGTTTTTCAAGGCTACCTCAAAGCCCTGCCCCGCCCCCTGCTCAAGGGCGGCCGGTACGACCTGCTGATGCAGCAGTTCACCCCCGGGGCCGGTGCCATTGGCTTTGCGGTCTATCTGGACGAGCTGGACCGCCTGAGCGCTCCCCTGCCGCCGGTGCAGAAGAACAGCACCGACAAGGGGATGCTGAACGTGGCCCTGCCCAAGGGCCGTCTGGGCGACAAGGTCTACAATCTGCTGGCCGGCATCGGCTACGGCTGCCCGGAGGACTACAACGCCACCCGCAAGCTGGTGGTGGAGAACCCGGCGGCCGGCATCCGCTACTTCCTCGTCAAGCCCAGCGATGTGGCCATCTACGTCGAACACGGCGCGGCGGATGTGGGCATCGTGGGCAAGGACATCCTCACCGAGGCGGAAGCCGACGTGTACGAGCTGCTGGACACCGGCCTTGGCAAATGCCGCATGTGCGTGGCGGCCCCGGCCGATTATCAGGACGACCCCGGCCGACCGGTGCGGGTAGCCACCAAATTCGTCAACATTGCAAAAGCCTACTACGCCTCGCAGGGGCGGGACATCGACATCATCAAGCTGAACGGCTCCATCGAGCTGGCCCCGATCCTGGGCCTGTCGGATGTCATTGTGGATATCGTGGAGACCGGCACCACCCTGCGGGAGAACGGCCTGAAGGTGGTCACCGAATTTTTGCCCATCTCGGCCCGGTTCATTGCCAACAAGGCGAGCTACCAGTTCAAGCACGCTGAAATGGACACCATGCTGGAAAAGCTGCGGGCGCAGCTGCAGAACAAGGAGGAAGCAAAATGATCAAGCTGTACAACTTCGACGAGCTGAAGCCCGAAGAGATCCTGAACCGCGACATCCGCGCCGAGAAGAACGTGGAGGACGTGGTGGACGGCATCATTGCCGATGTGCGTGCCCGAGGCGACGAGGCCCTGAAGGACTACGCCTTGAAATTTGACGGGGCTGTCATTGAAAACCTGCAGGTCACACAGGAAGAGATCGACGAGGCCTTTGCGGGCATGGACCCCTATTTCCTCGAGACCCTGCGGCAGGCGGCGGCCAACATCGAGAACTTCCACCGCCAGCAGGTGCACAAGAACTTTGTGGTGAACGATAAGCCCGGCATTGTGCTGGGGCAGAAATACACCCCCATTGAAAAGGCGGGCGTGTATGTGCCCGGCGGCACGGCGGCCTACCCCTCCACCGTGCTTATGGATGTCATCCCCGCCAAGGTGGCGGGCGTGGCCGAGATCGTCATGACCACCCCCGCTGGGAAGGACGGCAAGGTGAACCCGGTCATTCTGGCCGCCGCCGCCACGGCGGGCGTGACCAAAATTTTCAAGACCGGCGGCGCACAGGCTGTGGCGGCGCTGGCCTACGGCACCCAGAGCATCCCTGCCGTGGACAAGATCGTGGGCCCCGGCAACATCTATGTGGCTACCGCCAAGCGCAAGGTGTTCGGCAAGGTGGGCATTGATATGATCGCAGGCCCCAGCGAGATTCTGGTGCTGGCCGACGGCGGCTGCAACCCCGCCTGGGTGGCCGCCGACCTGCTGAGCCAGGCCGAGCACGACAAGCTGGCCAGCCCCGTGCTGGTCACCGACAGCGCCGACCTCGCCAAGGCCGTGCAGGCCGAGCTGGAAGTGCAGATCCCTCAGCTGCCCCGCGCCGCCATCGCCCGCGCCAGCGTGGATGACAACGGCAAGATCATCGTCTGCACCGACCTGCACAAGGCCATCGAAGCCTGCAACATCATCGCCCCGGAGCATCTGGAAGTGTGCGTGGAGGACCCCTTCGGCGTGCTGAACGAGATCAAAAACGCGGGCAGCATCTTCCTGGGCCGCAACGTGCCGGAGGCACTGGGCGATTACTTCGCCGGCCCCAACCACACCCTGCCCACCAGCGGCACGGCCCGCTTCTCCAGCCCGCTGGGCGTGGACGACTTCGTCAAGAAGTCCAGCTTCCTCTACTACACCCGCGAGGCACTGGGCGAAGTGGCCCCTCGCATTGCTGACTTTGCGGAGCGCGAGGGCCTGCACGCCCACGCAAAGAGCGTGACCATCCGGTACGAGAAGTAAAAGAGGCTCGCCCTCTCAGTCACCTTCGGTGACAGCTCTCCCAGAGGGAGAGCCAAGAACGTTACGGTACGGCTCTTGCCTCTCCCTCTGACAGACTCTCCCCAGCTGGGGAGAGATGTCGCGTAAGCGACAAAGCGGGGAGCAAGGTGGCACGGCGTAAGCCGTGGCGGAGATGGCGAGGCCGCTTGCCGATAAAAGAAAACTGGAGGATATTGTTCATGAGCCGTTTTCTTTCCCCCACCCTGTCCGCTGTCACCCCCTATACGCCGGGCGAACAGCCGCAGGACCAGCAGTACATCAAACTGAACACCAACGAAAGCCCTTATCTGCCGTCCCCGGCGGTGGTGGCGGCGGTGAGTGAAGCCGAAGTGGAAAAGCTCCGCCTTTACTCCGACCCCGCCTGTACCGACCTGCTGCGGGCAGCGGCGGCCCATTTTGGCCTGCAGCCGGATCAGATCATGCCCGGCAACGGCAGCGACGAGAACCTGTTCTTTGCGCTGCGGGCCTTCTGCGACGAACAGCACCCGCTGGCCTATGCTGACATCACCTATGGCTGCTACGGCGTGTGGTGCGGGCTGCTGCACATCCCCAGCCACATCATCCCGCTGAAGGATGATTTCACGCTGGACCCGAAGGACTACGATGGCCTGCACCAGACCATCGTCATCGCCAACCCCAACGCCCCCACCGGCCTTGCCCTGCCGCGCAGCGCCATCGAGGGCATCTTGCAGGCCAACCCCGACAACGTGGTCATCGTGGACGAGGCCTATGTGGACTTTGGCGGCGAGAGCTGCGTGCCCCTCATCGACCGGTACGAGAACCTGCTGGTGGTGCAGACCTTTTCCAAGTCCCGCCAGCTGGCCGGTGCCCGGCTGGGTCTGGCCATGGGCAATGCAAAGCTCATTGCCGACCTGAACCGGGTCAAGTTCAGCCTGAACCCCTACAACATCAACCGCCTGACCCTGAAGGCCGGGCAGGCCGCGCTGGAAGATACGGCCTACTTTGACCGCACCCGTGCCGCCATCGTGGACACCCGCAGCTGGACGAAGCAGCAGCTGGAAGCCCGCGGCTTTGCAGTGCTGGACAGCCGGTCCAACTTCCTGTTTGCAAGTACGGACCGGAAAGACGGCGGAGAACTTTACAAAGCGTTGAAGCAAAACGGCATTCTGGTGCGGCATTTTGACGCACCCCGCATCGCCAACTGGCTGCGCATCACCATCGGCACGCCGGAGCAGATGCAGGCCCTTGTGGAAACACTGGACAAAATTCTGGAGGAATGAACCATGGAAAACCGGATGATCTCTCTGGAACGCAACACCAACGAGACCCAGATCGACCTGACGCTGGATCTGGACGGCTCCGGCCGTTACGAGATCGACACGGGGTGCGGCTTCCTGAACCACATGCTGGAGCTGTTTGCCCGGCACGGCCGGTTCGATCTGGTGCTCACCTGCCACGGGGACGTGGAGGTGGACTACCACCACACCACCGAGGATGTGGGCATCGCGCTGGGGCAGGCGTTTGCCCGGGCGCTGGGCGATATGCGCGGCATCCAGCGCTACGGCAGCTTCCACCTGCCCATGGATGAAGCGCTGATCCTGTGCGCGGTGGACCTGTCCGGCCGCTGCACCCTGAACTGGGACATCCACTGCACCACCGAGAAGGTGGGCGATTTTGACGTGGAGTGCGCCAAGGAATTCTGGCTGGGCTTTGCCCGCAGCGTGCCCGCCACCGTCCACTTTGTACAATTTGCGGGCGAAAATACTCACCACATCCTCGAAGCCTGCTTCAAGGGGGCCGGACATGCGCTGGGTGCGGCGGTGAAGATCGACGAAGCCCACAAGGACGAGATCCCTTCCACGAAAGGACTGCTGGTATGATCGCGATCATGGATTACGGCGTGGGCAACCTGTTCAGCCTGAAATCCAGCCTTGCACAGCTGGGGCAGGACACGGTGGTCACCGCCGACCCCGATACCATCCGCAAAGCCGACCGGCTCATCCTGCCCGGCGTGGGTGCCTTTGGCGACGCCATGGACAAGCTGGTGGCCACCGGCCTTGTGCCGGTCATCCGGGCCGAGGCGGAAAAAAAGCCGCTGCTGGGCATCTGCCTGGGCATGCAGCTGCTGTTTGAAAAAAGCTATGAGTACGGCGAGCACGCGGGCCTAGGATTTATCCAAGGCGAGGTGTGCCCGCTGGAGCCGGACCTGACGGACAAGAGCCTGAAGGTGCCGCAGATCGGCTGGAACGCTTTGCACATCGTCAAGGACGACCCGCTGTTCAAGTACATCCATGAGGGCGAATACGTCTATTATGTGCACAGCTATTACGGCAAGAACTGTACCGAGAGTACACTGGCGACCAGCGAGTATTCCATCCCGGTCACCGGCGCGGTACGGGCGGGCAAGGTGTACGGCACCCAGTTCCACCCGGAAAAGAGCGGCGACACCGGCCTGCGCATCCTGAAAGCGTTTGCGGAACTGTAAAAGGATTTAGAATTGGCTCCGCTTCGCTCTGCCAATGTCAGCGGAAGAATTATTTTTGGTTTGTGTTTTGTCGCGCCCTGCGGGGCGCTCCAAAACACGCTTTCACAGGTGAGGTCGCAGCGGAAAGCGGCGTCTGCGGTTGTCGGCCTTGCGGCCGCCGCAAAGTGGAGGCCATTTCTGATCATAAAAAGGAGTTTTTCGATGCAGTTATTTCCAGCCATTGATCTGCGCGGCGGCAAGGTGGTGCGCCTGACCCAGGGCGACTATAGCCGCATGACCGTATACGGCGAGGACCCCTGTGCCCAGGCACGGCAGTTCTTGACCGCAGGCGCAAAGAACCTCCACGTTGTCGATCTGGACGGCGCGAAGGACGGCACCCTTTCCAATTACGACACCATTGCCGCACTGGCCAAACAGGGCGGGCTGTACATCGAGGTGGGCGGCGGCATCCGCACCGAGGAGCGCATTGAAAACTATCTTTCCCTCGGCGTGGGGCGCTGTATCCTGGGCAGCGTGGCGGTGACGGATTTTGATTTCACCGCCCGGATGCTGCAAAAATACGGCGACAGGATCGCCGTGGGCGTGGATGCCAAGGACGGCTATGTGGCCATCCATGGCTGGAAAGAGGTCAGCACCGAGCCGGGCGTGGACTTCTGCAAGCGGCTGGCAGACGCCGGGTGCACCGCCATCATCTACACCGATATCGCCTGCGACGGTGCCATGCAGGGCACCAATCTGGCCCTGTACCGCCAGCTGGCAGCAGAGGTGCCCGGCGTGGCCTTTACGGCCAGCGGCGGCATCTCGTCCGAGGCGGAGCTTCTGGAACTGAAAGAGATGGGCACCGCAGCCGCGATTCTGGGCAAGAGCCTGTACACCGGCGCACTGGACCTTGAACGCTGCGTACAACTGGTACAGGATTGAACGGAGGGGAAACCGATATGATCACAAAACGCATCATCCCCTGCCTGGACGTGCGCAGCGGGCGCGTGGTCAAGGGCACGAACTTTGAGGGCATCCGGGATGTGGCCGACCCCGTGGAGATGGCCCGGATGTACAATGCGGCCGGGGCCGACGAGCTGGTGTTCTACGACATCACCGCCAGCTTTGAGGGCCGCACTCTCTTTACCGACATCCTCACCCGGGTGGCCAGCGAGGTATTCATTCCACTCACCGTGGGCGGCGGCATCAACACGCTGGAGGACTTTGACCGGGTGCTGAAATGCGGTGCCGACAAGGTCAGCGTCAACTCCGGTGCCCTGCACGACCCCGACCTGATCCCGGCGGCAGCCCGGCGCTACGGCAACCAGTGCGTGGTGCTCTCGGCGGATGTCAAACGGGTGAACGGCCAGTTCCGGGTATTCGCCAAGGGCGGCCGCGAGGACACCGGCCGGGATGCGCTGGACTGGATCCGCTGGTGCGTGGACCACGGTGCCGGAGAGATCTGCCTGAACAGCATCGACACCGACGGCGTGCGCAATGGCTTTGATCTGGAAATGCTGGACGCTGTGGCGGCCCGCGTAGACGTGCCCATCATCGCCAGCGGCGGTGCCGGAAAAAAAGAGGATTTTCTGGAGCTGTTCCACCACAAGGGCATCGACGCGGGCCTTGCGGCCGGCATCTTCCACCAGAAGCAGCTGACCATCCGGGACCTGAAGAAATATCTGGCGGAGAATGGCGTGGAAATGCGCCTGTAAAAATACGCCGTACCCCTTGCGTTTGCAAGCCGAATACGCTAAACTAGAGCTATCCCCATCCGGGGAGGGAGAAACGACCATGGAACTGAAATTTGACGAAAAGGGCCTGATCCCTGCCATCGTGCAGGATCACTACACCAAAGAGGTGCTTACCCTCGCGTACATGAACGCTGAGACGCTGGCCCTCACCATTGCCGAAGGCCGCACCGTGTTCTGGAGCCGCAGCCGTCAGGAGATCTGGCGCAAGGGCGAGACCAGCGGCAACGTGCAGCGGGTGGTGTCCATCGCTGCCGACTGCGACAAGGACGCACTGGTGGTGGAAGTGGTCAAGTCCGGCCCGGCCTGCCACACCGGGGCCGAGAGCTGTTTCTTCAACGAAGTATACGTCTCCCCGGAGCTGAAACAGTTCAGCTGGCAGGGCCTGTATGAACTGATCAAAGGCCGCAAGGATTCCCCCAAAGAGGGCAGCTACACCACCTACCTGTTTGAAAAGGGCAAGGAGAAGATCCTGAAAAAGGTGGGCGAAGAGTGCACCGAGGTCATCATTGCAGGCGAAAAAGAGGACAAGGAAGAAACCGTTTACGAGATCAGTGATCTGGCCTACCATGTTCTGGTGCTGATGGTCAGCGCCGGCATCACGGTGGAGGACGTGACCCGTGAACTGGAAAAACGACACGTCATTGACCATAAGGTCAAGCAGGAAAGGATGCAGTGAAGCAATTATGGCAGATTATAAGAAGTCCAGTGTCCATTGCCACTCCACCATGTGCGATGGCAAAAATACCTTGCAGGATATGGCAAGCGCTGCGTGCGCGCAGGGCCTGACCACGCTGGGCTTCACCGGCCATAGCTACACCCAGCGCGACCGCGAATACTGCATGAGCCCCAGCCGCACCGCCCAGTACAAGGCCACCATCGCCAAGCTCAAGGCCGAGTACAAGGGCAAGGTGGACATCCTGTGCGGCATCGAGTGGGATATCCTCAGCGAGGACAAGCGCACCGGCTACGATTACTGGATCGGCAGCGCACACCACCTGTACGGCAAGAACACCGGCAAGTATTACGAGATCGACTTCCGCCCGCAGGACCTGTGGGACTGCATCAACGACGACTTCGACGCCGACCCGCTGGCCGCTGTGGAAGCCTACTTTGCCGAGGTGGAAAAGGTGGCCGCCCTCAAGCCGGATATTCTGGCCCACATCGACCTGATCAAGAAGCTGAACGCCAAGGGTGAGTTCTTCGACGAGGAGTCGCCCCGCTACAAGGCTGCTGCTCTCAAGGCCCTGCAGGCCGCAAAGGACAACGACTGCCTGCTGGAAGTGAGCACCGGCGGCGTTTACCGCGGCTACCGCAAGGACTTCTACCCTGGCCCCTGGCTGCTGGGTGAGTGGCAGAAGATGGGCGGCAAGGTGATCATCACCTCCGATTCCCACGACATTGCCAGCCTGACCTACGGCTTTGACGAGGCCGCTGCCGCCATCAAGGCCGCAGGCTTTACCAGCGTGGAGGTGCTCACCGGCCACGGCTTTGAGACCCAGGAGCTGTAAAGAGCACGATTGGAATTGCCGCCGCTTGCGCTCTGGCAATTTTCAGCGGAAAAATGTTTTTGATTTTGCAGTCAGAGCGGCCTGCGGGCCGCTCTGACTGCCTTTTCACGAGAGGGGCCGCCGCGGGCAGCTTCTTCGTAAAAAGCAACTGCATAAAACGACAAAACAAGGGACTGCTTTCCGGGCGGCCCCTTGTTTTGCGGTAAAAATAAAGTTGGAGGAACCCTATGACCCAGACCCAGTCCCGGAAGAAGAACCTCTTCCAGATGAATGTAGACCTGATGCACGGCCCCATCTTCAGGAGTCTGGTGCTGTTCATGCTGCCCATTCTCATTTCCAACATGTTCCAGCAGCTGTACAACACCGTGGACACCATGATCGTGGGCAACGTGCTGGGCGACACCGCCCTTGCTGCCATTGGCTCCTGCGGAGCCATCTACGAGCTTCTGGTGGGCTTCGGCCTTGGCATCGGCAACGGCCTTGCCATCGTGGCAGCGCGCGCCTACGGCGCTCAAGACGAGGACCTGCTCAAGCGCACGGTGGCCGGGTCGCTGGTCATCGGACTGGCGGCGTCGCTGACCATCACCACGGCAGGCTTTTTCGGCCTGCGGCCCCTGCTGGAGCTGCTGGACACCCCCGCCGAAATCCTGGAAGATGCCTACCGCTACATCATCATCATTGATCTGGGCGTCATCGTCATGTTCGCTTACAACCTGTGCGCGGGCCTGCTGCGGGCCATCGGCAACAGTGTGATGCCGCTGGTGTTCCTGCTGCTCAGCTCGGCGCTGAACGTGGTGCTGGACCTGTGGTTCATTGCCGGGATGGGCATGGGCGTGGCCGGTGCCGCTGTGGCTACCGTGATCGCACAGGGCGTGTCAGTGGTGCTGTGCATCCTCTATGTCATGACGCGGGTGCGCATCCTCATCCCGGGCCGGAAGCATCTGGACGTGGGCCGCAAGCTGTACTGGGACCTGTTCAGCCAGAGCATCTCCATGGGCCTGATGAGCAGCATCGTGTCTGCCGGTTCGGTGATCTTGCAGTACGGCATCAACGGGCTGGGCACCCTGACCATCGCCGGACACACGGCGGCCCGCAAGCTGTTTGCCTTCACGGATATGCCGCTCATCGCCATGGCGAATGCGGCGTCCACCTTCGTTTCCCAGAATTACGGCGCAGGCCAGCCGGAGCGCATCCGCAAGGGCATGCGGGAGATCTACCTGTATTCGCTGGTGGTCATGGTGGTGACGGCGCTGCTGATGCAGGTGAGCGCCGAGTGGCTGGTGCGCATGGTGTCCGGCTCGTCGGAGGCCCTCGTGCTGGAAAACGGCGCACGCTATCTGCGCTGGACTTCCCCCTTCTATGCGGTGCTGGGGGTGCTGCTGTCCACCCGCTACGCCCTGCAGAGCCTGGGCGAAAAGGTGCTGCCGCTGTTTTCCAGTGTCATCGAGTTCCTGGGCAAGGTGGTGTTCGTGCTGGTGTTCATCCCGCACTTTGCCTACAATGCGGTGATCCTGTGCGAGCCGGTGATCTGGTGCTTTATGGCCCTGTATCTGGTCGCCGTGTACCGGCACAATCCGGTGGTGTTCCCGAAAAAGAAACAGGCGTGAAAAACTCCCTCAGTCGCCTGCGGCGACAGCTCCCTCTGGGAGGGAGCCTTTTGACGCGACGGTAACGCAGAAAAGGCCCCATCTCCGAGGGGGCTGGCATCGCGCAGCGATGACTGGGGGAGTTTCAGAAAACGACAAACGGGCTGCTGCATGGTTTATGCAGCAGCCCGTTGCGTTATTCCAATGTCCTTACAGGGCCGAATAGCCAAAGCTGTTGACCAGGGCGTCGATGTGCTGGCCTGCTTTGCACAGAGGGCAGTCACGGCTGTCGAAGCTGGCGTAGTCCGGCAGGCTGGCGGGGTCGAAGATGGAGGTGACCGGGTAGCCCATGCACTCGTGGGTGGTGGCGAAAATGGCCGAAAGCCCGGCCACCATGCCGCCGTAGTAGTTCACGGCCTCCACAGCGGCCTGCACGGTGTAGCCGGTGGTGATGGAGGCGGCCAGGATGAGCACATGCTTGCCCTTGACCATGGGGGCCAGATTGTCGCGCAGGATGATCTGGCTGCCGGTGGTGTACTCCGGGGTGATGACATAGATGGTCTGGTGGGCGTTCATGTTGGCAAAGCCGTCCTTGGTCAGCTCATTGGCCAGACAGGTGCCGATGACCTGGGTGCCGTCCAGACAGAGCACGGTGTCCACGATGGTGCTGTGCTGGTAGGCACTTACCAGTTCTCTGGCCACGGCCTTGGCCTCCGACAGGCGGGACTTCTGGGTGGTGACGTCGATGTAATAGTTGATGTGGCTGTGGCTGGTGGCAAAATGTCCCTTGGCAACGCGCAGGAACAGGTCGCTTTTCTTGGTGGGCAGCTTGACCATGTTGATCATAACAGACAGCACTCCTTTTCAGCCGGGCGGGCGTACCCGCCGCAAAATATAACAGCGCGGCGGCAAGTGGCTCTGCCGCTGCGCTTTGTCCGTTGCTTGTTCTTTTATTGTACCGGAAAATGGAACTGTGCACAAGACACAAAATCACTAAAAAACGATAGGCACTTTGCGGCGAACTGCCCAACAAAAGGGTCAAAAAAGCCCGCACCAAGGGTGCGGGCTGAAGTGCAATAAAAGGGAGAATTACTTGCCGGTACTCTCGTTAGACTTGACAAGGTCGGCACCAGGGATCTTCCAGGTTATGCGGAGTTCAGGAGACTTGGCCGGGTTGGGGATATAGATGAACTCCAGGGTGTCCTCAGACTGGGGAGCGGAAGAGGCGTAGAGGGGCACACGGACTTTGTACTCACCCACAGTCCGGGGCGGGAGCTCGGGGAGAATATCAGGAGCCTTGCCGTCCTCCCCCAGAACAGCCTCGATGGACAGGTTGAACGAGTTGTTCCACTTGCTGTTGCCGTCTTTGTCCAGGACCTTTACTACGAAGCTCTCGTTGGGGTCCATATGAAGGGGGGCATCGGAGTTGTTCTTCACCGTGAAGGTAAAGACACCGTCAGTGCCCTCCGTATCCACGCTCTTCAGCAGGCCGCCGGTGGTGCCCAGGGTCGTGCCATAACCCAGCTTTTTGATAACAGGGTTGTTGGGGTCCTGGATCTCACAGCCCGTCAGCAGGCCGGCACCGGCCACAGCCACAGCGGTCATGGCAGAATACTTCAGGAAATCACGCCGGGAAAAAGTGTAAGACATGATACGTTCCTCCGTTTATCAACAAAATATGGTGTAAGGGTCAGCCCAAAGCAGGGACCGCAGTATCCGGGGAGATGATCCAGTTTGCGGTGTACTCGTTGTACTCGGTATCCGGGGTGTAGATGATACGCAGGGAGGCGATGGGGCACTTGGTATCCTCAGGATTCTCAGTATTCTCAGTCTCTACAGGCAGGCCGGATGCCTTAATGGTGTAGATGCACTCCTTACCGCGGCTGATGGGGTTGGGCTCACCAGAGTCCAGGCGAGCGGTGACGTTGCCCTGGGTAGAACCAACAAAGATGTTTGCGATGCAGTTGTTGTTCTTATCGTAGGCCTTGACTGCAAAACGATTGGGGCTCACGACGATGGGGTTCTTGCGGCCGTTGACGATATGGATCACAAAGGTCGCGTTGCCGGATGTGGGGTCATACTCCAGGGATTCCAGAGTGGATTTTACCTTCAGCACGACATTATCACTGGGATAGGTGGTCTGGATCGCAGTTTCTGCGCCAGAACCAGAGCAGCCGCCCAGCAGGCTGGTACCGGCCACAGCCACGGCGGCCACGGCGGTGTATTTCAGAAACGAGCGGCGGGAGAAAACGGTAGACATGATTTGGTTCCTCCTCCTGGAATGTAAAATTATACAGTTTATGCCAATGGAAGTTACTTATACAATAGGCGAAATGACCGCAAAAGTCAATGCTTTTTATAAAATAATTGTGAACATTCTGTGGGCATATCGTACAAAATGGACGAAATCGAATGCAATTATCCGCGGATCACATCGGCGGCCTTCATGGTAAAGGTCAGGGTCTTGTCCGGGGCAAAGGTGGGCATGTAGGTCACCTGCAGCTCCTTCCAATTCTTGGGCACCATCAGCATCAGCACGATGTAGCCGGAGCCCTGCGGGGGCAGGCTCTCGCTGTCGGAGAAGCTCTGGGAGTTGGAGTTGTACAGGGACACCGTGGCACTGATGGCAGCACCCTGACCGTCGCAGGTGGCAACAAAGTCGGTGGTAGCAGCGGCCATGGCCTGGAAGTTGGCGTCCACGTTCTCCAGCGGGGGCACGGGGTAAGCGGCGTTGATGGCATCCACGCCCTGTGCACCGATGGTATAGGAGTCGGTCTTGCTGCGGTTCAGCACAGTCACGCGCACGCCCAGGTACTCATAGCCGGGCTGTGCGGGGTCCTGGGTCAGGTGGAACACGCTGGACAGCTGCACGCCCAGACCGTTCCAGTTCTTGACGGTGTCGCCCACCTTCACGTCGTTGACGGTGGTGTTTCTGCCATTGGTCTTGCAGCCGCTCAGCAGGCTGGCAGAGCCGACCGCTGCAGCGGAAACACCTGCACACTTCAGGAATGCACGGCGGGAAATCTTGTTCGACATAGGTATTGTCCTCCTCTTGATCGGTGGAAATGTTGTCCTTTCCAGAATCTTCTACTCTGTTTATACCGTTTTTGGTGCACAGATGCAAGAGTTTTGGGGAACAATTCACAGGAATATCACCCCGGTACGACGGGATTTCAGTCCTCGGGGGTCAGGCCCTTGACATGGGTCTCGCTGGTCTTGACCAGATTCAGCAGGCTGGGGGTGTACAGCGGGAACTCGCGGGTCAGGCTCTCGGTGGTCATGGCAAGGCAGGCGGGGTCCTTTACGCCCTCGGCACCCTTCAGGTCCTCCCCGGCCAGCAGGGCTTCCACATTGGCCTCGGACATGCGCATCACGGCGTCGGAATAGCCGCGCCAGCGGTGGGCACCGATGCTGAACATGCTGGACGCGTTGTGGGGCTCGGCCGAGTACAGCAGGCGGAACATCTTGGCCACGGCCATCATCAGGTAGGCACTCACCTCGGTGGTCAGGGCCTTGCTGTGGCACTGGCCGATCTTGGCATACAGCACGTTCAGGCTGTTGGAGATCAGCTTTTTGTTCATGGTGGGCAGCACGCTGCCGTGGTAGATGTTGTCCTTCATCTTGTCGGGGTTGGGCAGGTCCTCGGCCGAGAGCATCATACCGTTGCGCTCGGCGCTGCGGCCCAGCAGATAGTCGCAGGAAACATTATAATAGTCGGCCACGCGCACCACAAAGTCCAGCCCGCACTCGCGGATGCCTTTTTCGTAGTGGGACAGCAGGGCCTGCGAGACACCCAGATCTTCCGCTGCCTGCTTCTGGGTGATGCCGCGCTCCTTGCGCAGCAGTTTGATGATACGATTGAATTCCATGATCTCTGACTCCTCAATGACCCCAGGTTGGGGAACATCCTTGATTTTTGGTTTACAGCAGGTTGATTATACACAACGGAAAACGAAATGTAAAGCAAGAAAAGTGACGATATTTTTCATCAAATTTCGTCATTTCTGTCAAAGGCCTTGCCGGGTACACTACATCTATGTTAAACTACAGGTATAACAGCATACATTTTGTGGCGGACGCCTGGGGCACAAAGATGCCGGGCGGGAATATTTTTGGCAGAGAACGCGCTTTTCTGCCAGAAAATGGCTCCCGTTCCGGCCAAAAGAAACGGCACCCGGCGCAAAATGCAAAAATTCCAAATTGGAACTTCCATCTTTCCTGGTTTTGTGCTATAATGCTGTTTTGGCACCTGTCCTTGCCCGGCGCACAGCTTTGTGGTGGGCAGGGAGGCTATAAAATAGGAATAGGAAAGAGGATTACCCAAATGAAACGCAACACCATCACCCGTCTGTGCAGCCTGGCCGCTGCCGCTGTTCTGGCTGTGAGCTGCATCGCCCTGACCGGCTGCGGCAGCAGCGCATCTTCTGCTGCTTCCAGCACCGCTTCCACCGCTGCATCCGCTGCTGCCGCCGGCGACAACTCCTGCGGCGAGAACGTGACCTGGACCCTGGCCGACGGCACCCTGACCATCAGCGGCACCGGCCGTATGACCGACTACAACAGCAACTCCCCCGCTCCCTGGGCGGATCAGGCCGACCAGATCACCGCTGTGGTCGTGGAAGCCGGTGTGACCACCGTGGGCGGCAGCTCCTTCAAGGGCTGCACCAACCTGACCACCGTGACTCTGGCCGATGGCGTGGAGTACATTGAGACTGCCGCCTTCAACGGCTGCACCGCCCTGTCCGACATCACCATCCCGGAGAGCGTGGGTTACATCAAGACCGGCGCCTTCAAGGACTGCAATGCACTCACCAGCGTGACCGTGCGCAGCAACTGCCGCATCGACACAAACGTTTTCCCCGCCACCGTTGAGGTCAACCGCTACGCCGACTGATCTTCCGTGCACCGCGCACCGGCTCCGGGGGTTTGGATCTTTGCAAACGATACGAGGTATTTTGCATGAAAACCTTTAAGCTCCATCTCATCCGTCACGGCGTGACCGCCGGCAACCTGCAGGGCCTGTACATTGGCAGCGGCACCGACATCCCGCTGTGCGACGAGGGCCGTGCCCAGTTGGCCGAACTGAAGGAACGCTTTGAGTACCCCCAGGTGGACACCGTGTTCTCCTCGCCCATGCTGCGTGCGGTGGAAACGGCCAACATCCTGTTCCCCAACGCGGCCCACACCTTTACGGTGCACGATCTGCGGGAGGCGGGCTTTGGCAAATTCGAGAACAAGCCCGTGAAGGAACTGGTGCACGACGAGGACTTTAAAAAGTGGATTACCCCGGGTTCCGGCTTTGTGCCGGAGGGGGCTGAGCCCACCGAGCAGTTCCACGCCCGCTGCGCCGAAAGCCTGCTCAAGCTGTTTGAGTATATGATCCGCATGGACGTGACCGAGGCCGCCTGTGTGACCCACGGCGGCGTGATCATGAGCATGCTCAGCCAGCGTGCTCTGCCCAGCCGCCGCCCCGAGCAGTGGATGGCAGACCCCGGCTGCGGCTACACCGTGCAGACTGACGTGCAGCTGTGGATGCGGGACAAGCTGGTGGAGGCCATCGACATCGTGCCCTTCGGCTATGCCGACACCCTGCGCGGCCAGGCCGAGACCGAAGAGAACGAGGCCTACGAATAAACGCAAAGAATCGGTTACAATCCGGGGCAACCGCTTGACAGAACGGTCACAATCCTTTATTGTATAAAGGAACCACTTTTTCGTTTCGCCAAGGAGGAAGTTCCCATGTCACAAGCCATCTCCCGCCGGTCATTCCTGAAATGTGCCGGCTCCGGTGCGGTCAGCCTTGCGGCTGCCCTGCTCACCGGTGTATCCGCAGCAGCGGCCGAGCTGCGTGCTGCGGGCGACCCTGCCCTGCTGGACGGCAAGGCGGCAGTGGAGCTGCTGGGTTATGCCCCGGCTCCGGGTCTGGGCGGTGTGCTGGTGTATCTCTCGGTGGAGAACCTGTCCGGCCATGCGCTGCCGGTGGGCGAAAGCTACCTGCAGAGCCGTCGGGTGTCCACCCGGGAGGACCTGTACAGCATGGGCACCGGGGTCACGGCCGCCTGCAACGGCCGTGCGGTGCGCTGCGGCAGCTTTGCCGCCCCGCTGTACGGTGAGAACGCGGCGGATGCTTCGATTTTTACCCTGAATCTGGCCGCCGGGCGCGGTGCGCTGCTGCACTGCTTCTGCGCCGTGCCGGAGGACTGGCAGACGCTGGAGCTCACCTATGCCCCGGACTTTGCCGCCGGGCGCAGCGTCACCTTCACGGTGCAGCGCGGCGCGGACGAAGCGGAACTGGGCATGGTGCCCGCCACCCCTGCCGAGGTGGGCAGCGTGGTGGATCTGTAAACCGAATAAACGCAAAAGCTCCCCGTGCATCTGCACGAGGAGCTTTTTGTGTGTCAGGGCTGCAGCAGGTCGTTCCCGGCGGAATCCTGCACGGTGACTTCCTCGCCGGTCAGGCTGGAAAGCCATGCAATGTAGCTGCGGCCGCTCAGGATGCGCAGCGGGCGGCCGTCGGCGTCATAAAAGGCAAAGGTCGAGCCGGTGCCCTGGGTCCAGGTGATGTGCCACAGGTGGCCGCCGTTGAGCCACAGGCCGCCGCCCATGGTCAGGTCGTAGTCCAGGGTGCGGCCATCGTCCCGTGGGGTGGAGGCACTGTACAGCACCAGGAGGTTGTCAAAGGCAGCCTGGATGCCGGTGTTGGCGTCCAGCTGCGGGGAGCCGTCATTGTGCAGCATCCCGTAGGTGCCGGTGTCGGTATCGTAGGCAAAGCGGGTGGTGCTGCCGGACGGGAACTGTACCGCTGCCTGAACTGCGTCGGCAACGTCCGCATCCGGCAGGTGGCCGTCGGTCTGCTGAGGCAGCAGGGCCGGGACAGTGGGTACGGCGGGGGTGTCCCCTTCCTGCGTGCTGTCTGCGGATTCCGCAGGGTCCTCGGACAGCGCGGACGAGAGGCTCAGGCTGCTCAGCACCTTGGCCACAGATTGACCGTTGGTGCACCACAGCGGGCTGGCCCAGTCGGTATTGCCGGTGGTGAAGGCGTTGCGGCCTGTTTCCAGCGCGTCCACCGCGCGCAGGTTCCAGTAGTCCAGAAAATTGCGGGTGTACAGGTCGCAGCCGCGCTGGATGGGCAGCACCTGCTGGCCGCTGAGCAGCCGCCAGAACAGGTCCTGCCCCAGCGTGACCGGCCCCACCGTCGGCATGGCCGACACAGAGGGATAGACCAGGCACAGGCTGGGGGCGGTGTCCGCACGGGCTGCGGCCTCCAGCACCACAGAGGCGCTGCCGATGCCCCACTGGGTGGTGCTGCCGGGGGCGTTGTCGATGACCACTGCCGCCGGACGCTGGCCCGGGTATTGCTGCTCCTGCCCGGTCAGGGGGTCGGCAGAAGCCGTGCTGTCGGCTGCCGGGCCGCCCGGCATGCAGCCGGCCAGCAGCACAGCGCACAGCACGGCCGCACCGATGCGCTGGATCCAGATGCGTTTCATGGCGTTCCCCTCGTTTACTGATAGCTGAAATTGGACCACTCATCGTCGTCCACAATGGCAAGGTAGGTCTTGCCGCGGTTGAAGAGCAGCTCAGCCCCGGCGTCATCGTAGACCTTCAGCGGATGCTCCGGGGAGGCCTTCTCCCAGCGGCCCACCTGTACCCCGCCCCGGCTGAAGAAGTAGGCTTCGCCGCCGGAAATATAACTCACTTGCTGCACGTCGCCGGAGTCGCCGGGATAGGCGGCGATGGGGGCAAAGCAGATGAGCAGGTTGTCGAAGCTCAGCTGCTTGCCGTTCAGTTCGTCCACGGTGTTCTCGAATCCGCCGGCGGCGTGGCTGTACATCTGCATTTTGTAGGTGCGGCTCAGTGCACTGTAGCTGAAGCTGGTCTTGTAGTTGTCGGAGTGCACGATGCGTACCGTCCGGCCGGAAGCGGTGCCGCGCATGGTATTCTCGGCCCCGGTGCGGTAGTCCGCAAAGCGGAAGAAGGTGGTGTCGTAATCGTGGCTCAGGCCGATGCCGGCATTGGCGGCGGCCTGCCGGATCTCCTTGCCGGAGGTGAACTCGGTGTGTTCGTAGGCAACGTTGCGGCCGCGGCTGTCCCGATGGGCCACATGGGGATGGGTGGGCGTGTTGAAGTAGCTCTTGCCGCCGATGTTCAGACCGGAGTAGTTGTAGACGCTGATGAACTTGGTGCAGGGGGCGCTTTCGCCGTCGTGGTAGTACAGCGCCTGCCAGGGCATCAGCAGCTGCAGGAACTGGTCCCGGCCGGAGCGCATGGGCCCCACCTCGGGGATGCTGTCGGCGTCGCGGTACACGGCACAGAAGCGAGTGATGCCGCCCTCCACCTTGCTCTCGATGAGCAGGTCAGCAGAAGAAAGGCCCCGCTGAGGGCGGGCGTTCTGCCGCTCGGAATAGCTGATGTTGTTGACCATCACGCCCACGATGCGGCCGCTGCTGCGGTTGGCCTCGCCGGTCAGCGGGTCGGCGTCGTAGGCAGGCAGCCAGCTGGACGCGGCCGGTTCCTCCGCTGCTGCGGAAGATGCGGCGGCCTCACTGGAAGCCGCTGCCTCGCCGGAGGCTGCCGCCTCCGAGGATGCAGAGGAAGAGCTGTTGGCGAGCTTCTGCCGCAGCCAGTCGGAAAAGCGGCTGCCAACGGCGGCAGAACCGGCGGCCCGGCAGCTGGTCAGCGCCAGCGAAGCGGCCGCCAGCCCGGACAGACGAAGAACGGAACGGCGAGTGATCTTTTTCATAGAAAGTACCTCCTGCAGGGGGAAAGGATCGCGGCGGGGTCAGGCACTGCCTGCCCGGAAAAGAGCCCAAATCGGATTTGCTTTGATTGTAACGATTCTGTCCGGTTTTGTAAAGAGGAACTTGTCGGGAAAAAAACCTCCATCTCGCCTGCGGCGAGACCGTTCGGTCGCTTAAAGTCCCCGCGGGGGGACTTCATAAGTGCAACGCAAGAATTTTCGGCCGGGCACTTGCATTTTATCGGCATTTATGGTAATATTATTCGGCAGTATTGTATTGCTGCAGAATATGCGCTCGTAGCTCAGCCGGTAGAGCATCTGACTTTTAATCAGAGGGCCAGGGATTCGAGTTCCCTCGAGCGCACCAAAGGAAAACCTACGATTGACCGTAAAAAACGCGGTGCAAATCGTGGGCTTTTCTGTTTTTATATGCTGAAAATGGGCCGGAAAATGCGACAAAAACGCGACAAATCCGGAAAAATTTTAGGAAACAGGACCTCGCTTGCAGAAGCAAGAACCCGCCAACCATTTTTGATGTGAACTCACAAAAGACCGGTGGGCTATATAGTGATGATGAAAATTTTGCAGGAGGGCATAAAAAGAGCGCTGCCACCCTGAAACACAAGATGGAGCGCTCTGAAATTTTGGCTGGCTGAGGAAAGCCAGAGATGAGAACATTTTGGCGGTGCAGAATCGGCACTCATAAATCGCTTGTGCATGCTGGATTTGCACAGTTGAAATCGCGCTACACCGACCCTGTACGGCAAATTTTGCATTGCGATTTTGCGATGGTACGTTAATTGAAAAATTGGGCGCACTGTGCAGAAACTACACTTATATACAATATGTTGCCATCTATATCGGTTTGGTTAGGGAGTCTCTAACCAATGAAAAGAAAAGCGGTAGTCGTTTGGCGTTCGTGTATTTCGTCCAGACCGGACAAGCTCAATGAAGCCAGCATCTACAAGCTCTTTGATGTACTTGCGGGCGGTTCGCTCTTTGATACCAAGAGCTTTCATCTTAAGCGCAGAAAACTGAAAATCGCGGCTTCCAGCTGCTTCATTGGCGGCTAAGATATACAAATATCTCGGTCCAACGCTTAAAGATGTGAATTTTGTAAATTTTATTGCAGTAAAGCGGTGATAGTAGGACTTATCGGAAAAATACCCAGCATACTATAGCAATACAGACCACCTTCTCGGCTGCACCGCAGAGAGCAATACCAAGAAGGTGATCTGTTGTATGGTGATATGAGATTTATTGCATCAGGCTCGACCAAAGTGCGCTGAACGGCATCACAAGGATGAGTGCAGGCATCAGGTCCACCAGCGGGACGGATTTGATCTTAGACACTCGGAAGCCCGCCGCCATGGTCAAAATGCCGCCGCAGGCGGACAGGTCCGCAAACATGGTGGGGTCAGCACACCGGCCAGCAGTTTGCCCACTCCGAACACAAGGAGCAGGATGACCACCTGGGGCAGCGGGATAGCGCAGATGGCTGCCCCAGCGTGGAGGCAAAGATCATGGCCGTGAAGCCGTCCAGCACGGCTTTGGACATCAGCAGTGAGGGATCGCCGGTGATGCCCTCGGTCAGGGTGCTGTACCAGCCGAAGCCGCTGCAGCAGAACAGGGCCACCGCCGAGATGGAGAGTGCGCACCAGCTTGTGGAAGAACTTGCTGGTCCATTGTTCCAGATGCAGGCTGTGGCCGATGGCGAAGCCCACCAGGATGGCCAGCACCACGGCCGTCATGCCGGATGCCTTGATGATGGAATTGACGCCGATGGCGATGGAACAGAACCCGAACAAGGTGGGCAGGTTATCTTCCAGCCTGCCATAAAACCGGTGATTGATTTGTCATTGAGCTTTGTTTTGACCGTCTGCACATTTTTGCACGGTCCACTTCAATAATATGCCCTGCATCCTCTCGATGCAGGGCCTCTCTTCATAAATCACTCTTTGCAAAGTTCTTCTGCCAAAACATTTCCACCAGCTTCGCCCCTATCCATCCGCAGCCGACGCCCACCAGTACACCGCCGATGATGTCCGTCGGGTAATGGACAAAGAGATACATCCGCGAGAAAGCGATCAGAACGCCCAGCGGCAGTGCAGCCAACGCCCACTGTTTCTTCCCGGCCAGCCAGAGAGCCGTCACCGAGGCGAAGGACGCAGCCGTATGGCCCGAAGGAAAGGAGAAATCGTCCGGGCGAGAGATGAGGAGCTGTACGTCCGCCAGAATATCACAGGGGCGGATGCGGGCCACCAGCGGCTTGAGAATGAGGTTGCAAAGAACAGCATCGACGAGGAGTGCCGCCGCCAGCACGCAGCCGACCCGCCGCGTCCTGCGGAAGACCAACAGCACCGCCGTCAGCGCGGCCCAGATGAAGCCGGCGTCTCCCAGATGGGTGAAAAAGAGCATCCCTGCATCCAAAATCTGGGTGCGCAGTCCCTGCAAAACCGTCAGAAGCATCAGTTCAACGTTCATAAAGCGCTCTCTTTCTCGTTTCGTTGTGTACAGGATACCAGAAGTTTATGAATAGGAAATCACAAAAAATTAAACAGTGGTTAAATCAGGCTCACCCGCCAGTAGTTTCCCGATCTTTTCCGTCAGCTTTCGGTAATCGAGCGGCTTCAGGAAAATCTCGTCGATCAATCCCTCCTGCTGCATCTGCACGGCATCCTGCTCCACAAAGCCGGTCATCAGAATGGCAGCGAGGTTCGGGTTCTCGCTGCGCATCCGCTGGATGAGGGCAGTACCCTTATACTTGGGCATGGTGCCGTCCACAAGGGCCAGCTGCCAGCGGGTGGGCGACGCCAAAAAGGCGTCGAGGGACTCTTCCGCATCGGTGAAAACATCCACCGTATAGCCGCTGCGAGTCAGGCGGCGCTTGAGGTAGCGGGCCACCCGCTCCTCGTCGTCTACCAGCAGGATGGGCTGTTTCCCACTGTTGAGCCGGACGGGCGCACCAGGCGCGGCAGGGCGTTCGGGAGCCACTGCCTGCGCTGTGACGGGCAGGTAGACCAGAAACTCGCTGCCCTCGCCCACCGTGCTGTGGGCCTCAATGAAGCCGCCGTGGCTGATAAGGATGTTCTGCACCACCGAAAGGCCGAGGCCGGTGCCCTCCCCTGCCGCCTTAGTGGTGAAGAAGGCATCAAAGATGTGGGCCAGCGTCTCGGAGGTCATGCCGCAGCCGGTATCCGCCACCCGCACCCGCACAAAGCCGCTGGCGACGGCGGGGTGATAGTTGGCAGGCAGGGCGTCGGCGGAGATCTTCTCCGCCTGCACGGTCAGGGTGCCGCCCTTGCCCTCCATGGCCTGCACAGCGTTGGAGCAGAGGTTGAGCAACACCTGATGCAGCTGGGTGGCGCTGCCGTAGACGGTGGCGTGAATATCCTTATACCCTTTTTCGAGCCGGATGTTGGAGGGCAGGATCATCGAGACCATCTTGGTGTCATCCTGCAAAACGGCTTCCAAATTCACGGGGCCGTAGGCGGTAGAGTCTGTCTCGCGGCGGCTGAAGGGCAGCAGCTGCTCCACGATCTCTTTCGCGCGGGTGCCCGCCTCGTAGATCTCGCTCATGTCATCGTAGTATTCGCTCTCGGGTCCCATCCGCTCCCGGATGAACTCCGAGTAGCCCAGAATGGGCGTGAGCAGGTTGTTGAACTCATGCACGATGCCGCCCGCCAGCGCGCCGATGGTCTGAAGTTTCTGGTAGTGGTACACCTGCTCGCGGCTCTGGTGCAGCTCTTTCAGGGTGTGGTTGATGTCCTTGAGGTAGGCGGCTTCCAGCTTCAAATTCTGCTGGTTTTTGCGCATGGCGTAAAAGCTGATGACGCACACGCCCAGCACAAAAAGGATGGCGGCCACCAGCATACCAAACTGGCCCACATTGCGGTCGATGAGGTTTTTGACGGTGGAGTAGGGCAGCACGGCCGAGACGTACCAGGCCGTGTTGTTGACGTTCATGCGGGAAAATGCCGCGATCTCATCCTCGGGCGGGGCGATGCCATTGGAGTAATCGCGGTAAATGGCCGTGCCCTCCTCCTGGCTGTACTGCCGTGTGAGCAGCTCGTTCAGACCCTTGTACTGGGGCAGAGTGTCCAGCCCCTGGATCTGCCGGAACGGATTGAACGTCAGCAGCTTCGCGTTGGGGTGCATGATGATGGTGCCTTTTTCGTTTTTGACGATGATGTCTCCCGTGTTCTCGATGTTCAGGGGCGCAAGATATTCCTCGTACACCTGTTCGAGGTCGATGACGATCACCACGGTGCCCAACGACTCGCTGCCATGAATGACGTCGTTCACCAACGTCAGGCCGTAGTGCTGGGGCGAGATGCGGAAGACCGAGCCAATGCCGCTGGTGTGGGCGGCGGCATACTCTTTCAGGTGCAGTAGGCTTTCGTCAAAGACTTCCAGGAAAGGATAATCGTTGTACTGGTACATCACGTCGCTGTTTTTGTCCAGCAGGTAAATGCGCTTGACGCCCCGCTTTTGGCTGAGCATATAGGAGACGATGTGTTCCCTCAGGGCGGTGTCACCGCCCGTCTCGTAGTAATTTTCAAACTCGGTGAGGAAGCCCGGCGAGCGGGTCAAAATTTCAATGTCCCGCAGCTGCCCGGAGATATAGAGGGAGAGCGTTTTGGAGACGGCGCGGGCCGTCACCAGCAGGTACTGCTGCTGTTGCTGCACCACCATGTCCGTATAGGCGGTGTAGGTGTTCACCACCGCAAAGGCCAGCACCCCAAGCACCGCCGTCAGCACCAGCCCAATTAGAAAATGGTGCACCCGCTTTGGAATCTGCTTTAATTTCTGCATTCTCGCCCCACCTCTTTCAAGCTTTATTATAGCGCAGCCGCCGGGCAGAGAAAAGCCCGATTATTTCGCGGCGTTTTTTTCTGCTGCCGGGCGCAGCTCTGCCTTGCAGGCCGGGCAGCAGCTGCCCTTGAACAGCGGGTACTTCATATCCAGCTTTTTGCCGCAGTGGGGGCAGCGGTAGCAGCTTTTCTCCAGCAGGTAAGCGCCCAGCAGCAGACACAGGCCGGTGATCCAGCTGCCCGCTGCAACAGCAAAGATGCCCACGAGAACGGCGGCGATACAGACGGGCTTAACATACTGGAGTGGGATACGCACTTTGAATTTCATAACAAAAACCTCCGAAAAAAGAGGAGGGCGAAGCCGTTGGAGAGATCGGCTTCGCCCCGGGTGGAAAGGTGAGTGAAGGAAAGGAGGTTCGAGTAATTACTTCGCGGCTGCTTCTTTGTTATGCTTCTTGAGCAGAGGCTTGTACACGGGGCTCAACAAAACAAGGATACAGATCAGGATGATGATCCCGGTGACGGGGCGGGTCAGGATATTGATGGTTGCTTCCATCAGGGTATCACCGGCCACGATGGTGTATGCGCGGCGGAGGTTGGACTCACAGATGACGCCCAGAACCAGACCGAGGATCATGGCCGAGCTGTTGAACTTGCAGGTGGAGAAGACGAAGCCGATGAGGCCGGAGATGGCCATCAGGATAACGTCAACTGCCGTGTTCTTGGTAGAGTAAGCGCCGATGGTCGCCATCATGATGATGGTGGGGCCAAGGATGCTGTAGGGGATTTTCAGCACCTGCACGAAGATGCGGGCGATGATCATGGCTGCAAAGACCATGACGATGTTGGAGACAAACATGGAAGCAAATGTGGCCGACAGGAACTGGGGCTGATTGACCAGCAGCAGGGGGCCCATGGTAACGCCCTTGAGCACCAGAGCGCTCATCATAATGGCAGCCGCGTTGCCGCCGGGGATGCCCAGGCTCAGCAGGGGGACCATGGAGCCGCCGGTGGCGGCGTTGTTGCCTGACTCGGGAGCGGCGATGCCCTCCAGGCAGCCGGTACCGAACTTTTCAGGGTGCTTGGAGATCTTCTGCTCTTCCGAGTAGCAAAGGAACGAAGCGATGGTAGCGCCTGCACCGGGCAGGATGCCAATGACCGTGCCGAGGATGGAGCAGCGGGCGATGACACCCTTCAGGCTCCACATTTCTTTCAGGGTAGGCATTTTGGCAGACATATCCGCCTTGCCGTCCTTGCCGGTGACAGCCTTCAGCTTGGAAGGCTTGTTGGTCTGCTTGAGGACTTCGGTGACGGCGAAGAAGCCGATCATGACGGGGATCATTTCAATGCCGGAGGTGAGGAAACGGGTGCCGAAGGTCAAGCGGGGCACGCCCAGCAGGGGGTCCAGGCCGATACAGGCCAGCAGCAGACCCAGCAGGCCGGAGATGATGGTGCGGCAGACATTGCCTTCTTCCAGGCTTGTCAGGATGGACAGGCCCATGAAGGAGATGGCAAACAGTTCCGAGGGGCCAAAGCTCAGGGCAGCCTGGGTCAGCTGAGGGCTGAAGATCAGCATACACACGGCTGCGAACATGCCGCCGATGGCCGAGGCGATGAGCTGTACACCCAGAGCTTTGCCGGCTTCGCCGCGCTGTGCCATGGGGTAACCGTCATAAGTAGTCGGGGCGGAGGACGGGACGCCGGGGATCTTGAACAGGATGGCCGTCATGCCGCCGCCGGTGATGGATGCGCAGTAAATTGCAACAAGGAATGCGATGGCGCTGACAGCGTCCATCTTATAGGTGAAGGGGATGCCGAGGGTGACAGCCATGGTGGCCGAAACGCCGGGCAGAGCACCGAACAACGTGCCAAGGAAGACCGCAAAGATGATAAGGATGAACATCTTCGGGGCAAAAACGACCGACAGGCCGCTGGTTAACAAATCTAGCATTTCATGTCACCTCCTGTTAGAAACGCGGGACGAGCGACTCAACGAACAGGGCGAAGTTGCGTAGGGGGAGGATCTGTCCGCGAGGGAGCAGAACGCCCAGAAACACGGCGAAGCCGATGTACAGGATGATGGTGATGATGACGGAAGAGAGGATCAGCATGGGGATGTTCCGCTGGCCCAGCAGCAGGCCGTAGGCAAACAGGAACAGCAGGCAGGTGAGCATAAAACCCACCGGCTCATACATCAGCGCCATGACCACCACCAGCACCATGCCGAGGAAAAGCTTGCTCTTGACAAAGCGGCCGATGGCAGGAAAGAAATCCTGGAAGCCAGCCTTGATATCTTCTTTTTTATTGATCTTGAAGAAACGGATGACGTTGAACGCCAACGCGATGAGCATCAGCACCAGGATAGCCTGCGGCCACTGCTCGGCACCCAGCTCATTGACGGCCGAGTGGGGCATAGTGGTACTGACATTGACAAAGCAGAAGATGCCGCCCGCAATCAGCAGCAGATTGACGATCAGTTCCAGAGCCATAAAATCAACTCCTTTGCATTATTCTCAAAAAAGCGGAGAGGGTGAACTCCCCGCCGGATACGATTCTGTTTTCAGCCGTGGTCCTTTATCAGATCAGACCTGCACCCTTCAGGTAGTCTTCAAAGGTGGTGTACTCTTCGTCGATAAGCTGCTGGAACTCTTCAGCGTCGGCGTAGCCGGGACGGTCGAGGTAGCAGGCATTCTTCAGGAACTCCTGATAATCGGGGGTGTTCCATGCTTCTTTCAGGGCATCTGCCATGGCGTTTACGGCGGCATCGGGCGTATCGGTACGACAGAGGATGCCGCGCCAGGTACCAACGTAGGAGTCGATGCCCAGCTCGCCGGTGCACTCCAGATCGGGCAGGGTGGACATGCGATTTTCGGAAATGGAGATCAGCGGGACGATGTCGCCGGACTGGATGAGGCCCATGATCTCATCAGCACCGGTGATGTTGATGTTGATATGGCCGCCGACCATGGCACTGGACAGCTCAGAGCCGGAGCTGTAGTTGACGACCTTAACGTACTGCTCCACTTCGGTAATGTCACAGCCAAGGCCGCCTGCCAGGGTCTGCTTCAGAGCCACAGAGTCCGCGCCGGTAGCGGTCAACATGCCGCAGGTCAGTTCCTGGGGATGTGCCTTTGCGTAGTCCACGAACTCGGTGAAGTTGGAGTACTTGCCTTCCTGTGCCTTCTTGGAAGAGGCGATGATGTTGATGGAGTGGACCAGCTTTGCAACGGGGCGCAGCTCTTTCTTGAAATCCACGGGCAGGATCTTCTGCAGGTCCAGCATGATGTGGGACTGGGTGCCCAGAACGTAAGTATAACCGTCAGCGGGCTGCTTGCAGGTAAAGTCGATGCCGTTTGCGCCGCCTGCACCTTCGACGTTGACGATCTCAACAGGAACACCCAGGATGGGCTCCAGCACGGGCTGCAGGGGGCGCAGGGTGCCGTCAGCACCGCCGCCGACGCCCCAGGGGCAGACCAGCGTGACCTTGCGCTCCCAGGTCCAGTCGGAAGCAGCGGCCGATGCCGCAGCGGAACCGGCGGTGGACGAAGCGGCAGTAGACGAACCGGAACCGCCGCAGGCAGCCAGGCCCAGAGCAGCGGCAGAAACGCCAGCGGCCTTCAGAAAGTTGCGGCGGGTGATCATCTTTTTCATAATGTTTTCCTCCTTGTCTTTTGGACAACATTTTCAGGATCTGCAGGGGGTCTTTCCGTTCCGCCCCTGCTGTTGTTAGCTTTATTCTAGCAAAGATGCCTTAACTGTCCATCGTGCTCTTTCTTAAAATTTCGTAAGGTTCGGCAAAAAGTTTTTGCTAAAATCCACAAAAGTGCTATAATACACTTGAAAATAGGAGGAAGTGCAAGATGGAGCGTTCAAAAATCTTAGTCGTGGATGATGAAAAGCTGGTGCGGCGGATGATTGCCCGCGTGCTGGAAAGCGAGGGCATGTCCATTGTGGAAGCATCCAACGGGCTGGACGCCGTACAGATGGCCAAGGCCCAGCCCTTTGACCTCATCATCCTTGATATTATTATGGAGGGGATCGACGGTTTTCAGGTCATCCACCAGCTGCGAAGCGAGGGGATGCTGACGCCCGTATTCATTTTAAGCGGACGTCAGGCCGATAACGACAAGGTCTTTGCACTGGGCATCGGGGCCGATGACTATATCACCAAGCCCTTCTCACCCTCGGTGCTCTGCGCCAAGGTCAAAGCCTGCCTGCGTCGAATGAGTCTTTCCGCTCCCAGCAGCAGCAGCGGCGTGCTCTCTGCCGGACCGTTCTGCTATTTCAGTGACGAGATGCGGCTATTGAAAAAAGGCATCGAAGTCCCTCTTTCCAGCAAGGAGAGCTTCCTGATGAAGTATTTCCTCACCAACCAGAACAAGGTGCTGACCAAAGAGCAGATCTACCGCAGCATCTGGGGCGACAATGTGGTAGACGACAACACCATTATGGTACATATCCGCCGCCTGCGCACGAAAATTGAGGATGACCCCAACAAGCCGCTTTATCTGCGCACAATCCGAGGCGTGGGATACCAGTTCGTGGCAGAATAGTTTATCAGACTTCCAGATCTGCGTAGCTGCTGCCAAGTGCTCCCGTATTATCCGTTCTAAGGTCGGGCGTGTGACGTGAAGCGCCTCAGCCAGCTGCCCTTTGTTCATCTCCCGGCGGGTGTACCGGGCATAAAGCTCTGAGAAGTCATCTGGCGTGGTTACTTTCTTCCTACCCTTATAGATACCGTTCCGTTTGGCGATGGCGATACCCTCCCGTTGACGGTCCAGCAAGTTTTGACGCTCAAACTCATTGATGGCGGCAATCATGGTGAGCATGAGCTTCCCGGTAGGCGTCCCGGTGTCCAGGTTCTCTTTGTTGCTGACCAGATGCACACTCTTGGCCTGTAACCGCTCCACGATCTCAAGCAGGTCCCTAGTGCTGCGGGCAAGGCGGCTGAAGTCGTGGATATAGACGGTATCGCCCTCCCGCACATAGTCGAGCATGGCTTGGAGCTGGGGCCTGTCCATACTCTTGCCGCTGATTTTTTCGGTGAACCATTTCTCGATGCCGTGCTTTTTGAGCGCTTCGATCTGGCGGGCTTCGTTCTGTTCTTCGGTGCTGACGCGGACGTATGCAACTTTCATGGTAGTACCTCACTGATTTGCAGAAAAATAGGGCCAGAGATAAGCGAAACTTTTGAAAACAAAGCCGAAACCAACCCTGAATTTCAAGATTTTGATGACGCTTTGGATGCAAGATAGGGCACACTCTACTTTTCAACTGTGCTCTCCCTTAACCAGATAGTCCAGCGTGGTATGAAAGTAATCGGCCAAGAGTAAAGCGGACTGCAAATCAGGTGCTCTCCGGCCAGTCTCCCACAGACTAATAGCCCGGCGGGACAGGTTGAGGTCATCGGCTAACTGCTGCTGTGACAAGCCTGCATCCTTGCGCAGTGATACGATTCTGGTACTGATGGTTTCCATGGTATCCCCTTTCTTTGTATGTGTACTCACAAAACAGACTACTCTCACTCGTCCCTTGTCTCTCTGTCTCTTGGGGGCTTAGTCAGCCTTTACGAACAGCTCCATACAGTCGGCACAGATGACCCGTACTTCCTTGGTGCTGCGAATAATAGTCCCGCACTTCGGGCATACCCACCGCCGGGTGCTGCTTTTGGCCTTGGGCGGTTTCGGGGCTCCTGTCTGGCTGCTGCCCGGTCCCTTGCTGGCCGTACCAGTGCCGCACATATCTGCCCACGTCAGGCCCTCTGTCATCTGGATATCCTGCCAGCCCATAAAGATGATGAAGTCCAACAGCTCTTCGGACGGGCTTGTAATGGTCCAACCGTATTTCTCGTGATGGTCAATGACTAAGCCGTGGGCCTCTGCGGTGGCCTTAAAGCGCTTGTTGTGATAGGCTCCGCTCTGGCTGGATGTATCGCGGATACCGTGAACCAGATTGTAAAGGTGTGCCATCTCGTGCAGCAGGGTGGCCGTGGTGTTCTCAATGGGGCGGTCCAGTGTTGCAGTGGAAATATTGATCTCATACCGCTGCTCTGTGCCCTGTTCGGTGCTGACCGTCCAAGTTTTGACTGTGGTGATGTGACCATAGGCAGAGGGCGTCTTTTTAAGTGTGATGATGGGCTCCGGCAATTCGCCGTTATAGTAATGCTTGTTGAGCTCCCGGAACATTTTTTCGAGCTGGCCTGCGGTGCGGCTGGTCTTAATGGTGCTTTTCATGGTGAACAACCTTTCTCTTGATAAAAAAGGCCGGGACAGGTATACTAAAGGTGCATCCCGCCCCGGCGGGTGTATAGGGCTCTGTACAGCGCAAACTTTGGTCGGTGGGCGCTGTATGGGGCTTTTCTTAGTTGATGGTCAAACGCTGGCCTGTGACGGTTTTGCTGTACTGAGCGTAGAGGTCCGGGGCCACAGTCTTGATAGATTTGCTGTCCAGTCGCGTACTGGAAAAGTCGGACAGACGAATTTTGTGACAGCCTACCTCAAGATAATTTGTAGCGCGCTCTGCAAGAGCTTCCTTGATTTGGGCTTTGAGCGTTTCTTGTTCGGTCTGTGCTGCCTCAATCAGCTGGGTAGCTTCCTTGTACAGCTCTACAAGGGTGAGTAAAGTATCGATGCTCATGTGTTTTACCTCTCTGTCTGTGTGTTGTTGGGGAATGTGTGTTCCCGATGGCATGAGTATAGACTATTCACGGGAATATATCAAGACGGAATATTGCACAAGAAAAAGGTCAAAAATATAGGCAGATTGTATATTCACGGGAATAGTACGAACATGATATAATAAAAACTATAAAGGTACAGGAGGCAATACCCCATGGCAAAAACAACCGCCGCGCAACAGCGTGCAGTCCACAAATATGTCAAAAACAACTATGACCGTTTGGAGTTGTCCGTCCCCAAAGGAGAGAAAGAAGAAATTCAGCAGGCCGCAAAGCAGGCGGGGCAAAGCGTCAACGCCTATGTCTATGAGGCGGTCAAGCGTCGTATGGAGCAGGAGCAGACCACAGCAGAAACGGCAGACCCGGGGGTAGAATAAAAAAGCTCCCTGCCCTTGATTTCAGAGCAGAGAGTTAGTTGTTCGATCTCCCCAGAACGGGGAAATCGCCTAGAAGAGTATGTTTTCAACATCTTTCCACAATATTTTCAACCGGCGAAATTGTGATACTGTTTGGGCGATACTACAGGGTAAAATATGCTGTATCACATCAGGCCAAACCGCCAAAAGAAAGTGCGACAAAAATGCGACAACAAGGTGTGACTCGACAAAATGAGCGGCAATAGGAATTGCATAAAATGACGAAGTATCTATACAAAATCAAACATAAAAAGATATAAAATGACATATCAAGCCTCTCTTTTAATCAGAGGGCCAGGGATTCGAGTTCCCTCGAGCGCACCAAAATCCCACGAAGAATCGTAAGATTCCTCGTGGGATTTTCCATTTTCTGGGGCTCTGCACACTTTTGCACACTTTTTGCACACCGGCGGGAAAGCCGTGTTTTTCCTTGCATTGTCTGCATTCTGTGCATCGTGAGCAGAGCTTGTCGGGCCTCGCCCCGACAAGCTCAGTGGAATTTGTGACAGAGAGCGTCAAGGTTTACAAGGTGCGTCAAGATGGTTTTGCAAATTTTATTGTGATAAAGCGGTGATCGTAGGACTTATAGCATGGCGTTCAAGTGCTTTCCCGTTCAATCAATGTATTTCTGCATTTTGACAACCTGCCTATAAATCCCACATGAACGTTGTGGAATCTTCCAAAGCATCCATGGATGGTTTCTTGTGCCGCATCAAACGTTCAGCTTATTACAACGAAATTCCATATAGCTGCATTGCATCTTGCGGAGGTTCTTGCTATACTTTGTATCGAACGCCACTTTATCCGATAAAAATGTTGCGCAATTTGCGCAACCAAAGGAGGCCACTATCATGCAGCAGCTCAGATTACTTCATGGCGGAGACTACAACCCGGAACAGTGGCTGGACCGGCCCGATATTCTGGCGCAGGACATCGAACTGATGAAAAAGGCACACGTTAATACTGTGACGCTGGGCGTGTTCTCATGGTCCACATTGGAACCGCAGGAGGGGGTATTTGAGCTGGATTGGCTGGCAGACATCGTCCATAACCTGTATGCCAATGGAATCCTTACGATCCTTGCAACGCCCAGTGCGGCCCGCCCCGCTTGGATGGCACACAAATACCCCGAGGTGCGCCGAGTCCGGGCAGACCGGGTCCGGGAGCTGTACAACCGGCGGCAGAATTACTGCTATACATCGCCGGTCTACCGGGAAAAAGTCCGCATCATCGACCAGATGCTGGCGCAGCGGTTCGGCAATGACCCGGCTGTCCTGCTCTGGCATATCTCCAACGAGATGAGCGGCGACTGCCATTGCGAGCTGTGTCAGGCCGCGTTCCGCTGCTGGCTCAAGGAACGGTATGGCTCTTTGGATGCCTTGAACAAGGCGTGGAACGCCCGGTTCTGGAGTCACGACTATACCGCTTGGGAACAAATCGAAAGCCCTGCCCCGCAGGGGGAAAATGCCGTGCAGGGCCTTGCGCTGGACTGGAAGCGCTTTGTCAGTGACCGACACATTGATTTTTTGAAATTTGAGCGTGATACCGTGAAAAAATTTGCGCCGGATGCAAAGTTCACGGTAAACATGATGTACCGGTTTGACGGCATCGACTATTTCAAAATGTCCAAGGAGATCGACATTGCCAGCTGGGACAACTATCCCACATGGCACAAGCCCAGCGAAACAGTGGAAGAAACGGCGTTGGATACGGCCCTGATGCACGACCTGTATTACTCCATGAAGGGCAGGCCCTTCCTGCTGATGGAATCCAGCCCCAGCTTTACCAACTGGCAGCCGATCTCCAAACAGAAGCGCCCCGGCATTGCGGAGCTTGCGGCTCTGCAGACGGTTGCACATGGTTCGGACAGTGTGCTTTACTTCCAGTGGCGAGCCAGCCGCGGCGCTGAAGAAAAGTTCCATGGTGCAGTCGTCGGCCATGATGGCCGGGAGGATGCCCGTCCCTTCCGGGAAACAGTCGGTGTGGGCCAAAAGCTGGAAGTTCTTTCTGAAATTGCAACGACTTGCCGTGAAAAACAGGCGGCAATCGTCCACGATTGGGAAAACAAGTGGGCATTGGAAGGTTCCTGCGGCCCTCGAAATGCCGGGATGGGCTACTGGGACGAGCTGAAGCTGCACTACAATGCTCTTGCGCGGGAAGGCATTGCGGTGGAGTTCGTGAATCAGGAATCCGATTTGACGGGTTATGGTTTGGTCGTTGTTCCGATGGTTTATTTGCTGACCGATGCCTTTGCCCAAAAACTCTGTGATTTTGCCCGGAATGGTGGTACGGTCGTGGTTACATACTGGACCGGTGTGGTGGATGAAAGCGATTTGTGCCGTCTGGGTGACACGCCCTACGGCTTGACCGACCTGCTGGGCCTGCGCCGCACTGAGATCGACGGAATGTATGACGGCGAAACCTGCCGCTGCACCCCGATGGACGATTCCACTTTGCCGGAAACGCAGGCTTCGGTCCTATGCGAGGTCGCAAGTCTGAACGACACAGACCCTGCCACACCGCTGAGCGTTTATGCCGAGGACTATTATGCAAACTGCCCGGCGGTGGCTGTCCACTCCTACGGGGAGGGCCGTGCCTATTATCTGGCAAGTCGGTTCGAGGAAGCGTTCTATCGCGCATTTTATCGTGCTGCTGTAAAGGAAGTCGGCCTGACCCCGGCCTGGCCGGAAGCTCTGCCGGACGGCGTTCTGGCGGCGCGGCGCGGTACGTTCGTCTTTGTACAGAACTGCAATGAACATCCGGTCGAAGTAGGCGGTGTTGCGCTGAACCGTTACGGAACGGCCGTCTGGAAAAACGGCGAGCAGGTCCTGTAAGGCACAAAAATACCAGCTTTCAGCGTTCTGCCAAAAAAGCAGAACGCTTTTTGTTTGCTTTCATACTTGACAAAGCGGGCTTACCCCGGTATGCTGGGGTGGCGCATTGTTGCGCAGTTCTGTGAAAAGGAGAGGATATCCTGTGGCTGCAAAGGAAACCGAAAAAATGACGATCGAGCAGGTGGCCGATGCGCTTGGTGTTTCTAAAACAACGGTATCACGCGCACTTTCCGGCAAGGGACGCATCAGCGAGGCGACCCGCGCCAAGGTGTACGCCTATCTAGGACGCACCCGATCCGAGCCTGTTTCCGCACAGAGCGGCGAAAAGCTGCGCACCAACAACATTGCCATGATCGTGCCACAGCGCTTTATTACGCTGGATCTGCCCTTTTTGCGCAAGTGCATGGGCGGCATCTGCATCATGGCAGACCAGCGCGGCTATGACCTGATGCTTTGCTACGCCTCCAACACCGAGTATTCGCAGCTGCAGCGGCAGCTGGCCAACCACAAGGTGGACGGCGTGATCCTGACCTACGCCATGGCGGATGATCCCTGCATCGAACTTTTGCGGCAATACGAGACACCTTTTGTGCTCATCGGACGCAGCGAGGACAAGACCATCCCGCAGGCAGACAACGATCAGGTCGCGGCTGCCTGCGAGATGACACGCATCCTTTTGCAGCTGGGCGCCAAGCGGATCGCGCTGCTGGTGGGCAGTACCATCTACGCCGTCAACACCGACCGCATACGCGGTTATCTGCGTGGATTCGCGGAATTTGGTGTGCCAGTAGACCAGCGGCTCGTTCATTCCGGTGTGGAATCTGCCGGGCAGACGCTCGATGCACTGGAGGCTGCGCTGGAGCAGAAGGCGGATTGCATCCTTTGCGGCGATGATGAGGTCGCCTTTGAGGTCATGCGGGAGCTGCGGACGCGGCATATCCTCGTGCCCAACGATCTGCGAGTGGCCAGCCTGTACGACAGCTCCATGCTTGCCAGCATCACGCCGTCTGTTTCGGCGGTGCAGTACGATGCCGAGCAGCTGGGCAAGACCGCCTGCCGGATGCTGCTGGACCGGCTGGCCGGAAAAGAGATCGTCATGCGGCAGCTGGAAGGTTATCAGGTCATTTTGCGGGACTCTACCAAGTGGAGGGAACGCTCCCGCAGCATCAAATAACGCGCTTTTTGTGCCTGCTCCTTTCCCGGAGCGGGCATTTTTGCTCTTTGCATGGCAAAGGTTGCGCTAAAGTTGCGCACTTTTGCCCATGTATCCTAATTTTACCGTCACTTTTTCCAGTTTCGACTCAACAATACCGTGAATTTCGTCCATTGACGTGAGCAAAAGAATGCGGTATCCTATGGGTACAGAAAAACAGCTGCTCGGATGTGCGCAACTTATAAGCGCAACAAAGAGCGCCCGAAGATTTCAGATTGAGAACGAAGGAGAACTGGATCATGAAAAAGCTGATTTCCCGCCGTAAATTCCTTGCTGCTATGGGTACGATGGCTGCTGCCGGTGTGCTGACCGCCTGCGGCGGTTCTTCCAACAGCACCGCTTCCTCTGCTGCCGCTTCCAGTACGGCTGCCTCTGCTGCGGAGAGCTGGGGCGATGTGAAGCTGACCATGTGGGGTGCCGAAGAGGATCAGACCATGCTGCGCGAGATGGCAGATGCTTTCATCGAGCAGAATGCGGACAAGGGCAACGTGACCATCGAGATCGGCGTGCAGTCTGAGTCCAGCGCAAAGGACACCGTTCTGGCCGACCCGGAGTCTGCCGCAGACGTTTTCGCCTTTGCTGATGACCAGCTGAACGAGCTGGTGAATGCCGGTGCGCTGCAGGAAGTGCTGCTGAACCCGGACGACGTGAAGAGCCGCAACCTGCCCGGCTCTGTGGGCGCTGCCACCATGAACGACAAGCTCTACGCCTACCCCATGACCGCCGACAACGGCTATTTCCTGTACTATGATGCAAGCGTTCTGAGCGCCGAGGATGTGCAGAGCGTGGACACCATGCTGGAAAAGGCTGCAGCTGCCGGCAAAAAGTTCATGATGAGCGTGAACGACGCATGGTACATTTACAGCTTCTACGCCGGTGCCGGTCTGGTGGCTACGCTGGCAGATGACGGTATCAACACCGTCTGCAACTGGAACGAGGCTCCCGGCGCAGACGTAACGCAGGCCATTCTGGATATCACCGCAAACCCCGGCTTCAAGTCCGGCGCGGATGCTGATATCGTTTCTGCCATCAAGGACGGCAGCTGCTGCGCCGCCATCTCCGGTACTTGGAACGCCAGCACCGCCGAGGAGGCTTGGGGCGAGGGCTACGCCGCCACCAAGCTGCCGACCTACACCCTGAACGGCGAGCAGGTCCAGATGGGCTCCTTCTCCGGCTACAAGCTGGTGGGCGTCAATCCCCACAGCGCCAACGTGGGCGTTGCCATGATGCTGGCCGACTTCATCACCAACGAGGACAACCAGAACAAGCGCTTCAACGACCGCAAGCTGGGCCCCTCCAACATCAACGCCAATGCTTCCGAGGCTGTGCAGTCTGCACCCGCCATTGCCGCACTGGCTGAGCAGAGCTCTTACGCTACCCTGCAGCGGGTAGGCGCAAACTACTGGAGCTCCGCCGCAAGTCTGGGCGAGATCCTCGCCTCCGGCGACACGCAGGGCAAGACCACGCAGCAGCTGGTGGATGACGCTGTGGCCGGCATCACTGCACCTGTGGCACAGTAAGTTCCGGTTTTTCCCGGCGGGCACGCAGCAGAATGCGGTGTGCCCGCTTTTTATCGCAATACAAGAAATCGGCGTCAACCTAACATCCTGTTTGCTATAACCCCCTCTGCATACCAAGAAAGGAGTTGACTTCTGTGGCAGAAATGGTCCTTACACCACCCTTGCGGGCAGATGGCCGGGAGCCGAATTTCCTTCAGAAGTTCGGTCACGCATTTGTTCACGGAGATATTTTTACAAAGCTGTCCCTCTTTGTCTGGGGTCTGGGCTACATTGGCCACGGCCAGCTTATCAAGGCACTGCTGGTAACGCTGGTGCAGGGGCTGGGACTGTATTTTCTGGGTACTTCCGGCATTCCTGCGCTGAAAAAGTTCGGCACGCTGGGCACGGTGCAGATGGAGATGCAGTTCAACCCCCTTACCTTAAAGAACGAGGTCAACAACTACGACAACTCGTTTGCCATCCTGCTGCTCAGCGTGATCGCACTGGTGGTCATTGTAACGCTGATCGCTGCTGCCATGCTGGTGGTGCAGAGCAATTACGCGTTACAGGCGCAGAAGGCTGCTGGCAAAAAGCCCAACAATTTCCGGCAGGATATCACCTTGTACCTGAACGAAAAGTTCTACGTTACCCTGCTCACCCTTCCGGTGCTGGGTGTTGTGGTGTTCACCATCATCCCGCTGTTCATTTTGATCGCTGTTGCCTTTACCAACTACGATCAGCAGCATATGCCTCCCGCCGCCCTGTTCACATGGGTGGGGCTGGCTAACTTTGCTTCTCTGTTTGGCGGGCAGTCGCTGAGCCTGACCTTCAGCTACGCCTTTGGCCGGGTGCTCAGCTGGACGTTGGTGTGGGCCTTCTTTGCCACCTTCACCACCTTTTTCGGCGGCGTATTTCTGGCTATGCTCATCAACAACAAAAAGACCAAGTGCCAAAAGCTCTGGCGCACATTGTTCATCATCACCATTGCGGTGCCGCAGTTCGTCACCTTGCTGCTGGTGCGCAACTTCTTCTCGGACGCCGGCATCTTCAACACCATGATGGCCAATGCGGGCGTGACCGATTTTTTAAAGACCATCGGCCTGCTGGGGCAGAACATGAACCACATTCCCTTCCTGACCGACCAGCACTGGGCAAAGTTCATGATCATCCTCATCAACATCTGGGTGGGCGTGCCCTACCAGATGCTCATTGCCACCGGTGTGTTGATGAACATTCCCACCGATATGCTGGAAGCCTCCACTATCGACGGTGCATCGCCGCTGCAGAGCTTCATCCACATCAAGCTGCCCTACCTGCTCAGTGTGCAGGGCCCGGCACTGGTTACGGATTTTGTGCGCAACGTCAACAACTTCAACGTCATCTATCTGCTCACGCAGGACGTTTATATCACCAAGGATCAGGCACTGGCTTCCTCCAGCGCAAAAGAGGTGGATCTGCTGGTCACATGGCTGTTCCGCCTGACGCAGGAGCAGTACAACTACAAGATGGCCGCCGTCATTGGCATTATGGTATTCATCATCTGTGCCGTGTTCACGCTGGTATGCTTCCGGTTCCTCAATAAAAAGGAGGCGACGTTCTCTTGACACAGACAACTGTTTCTCCGGCACGCCGGGCAGAGACCGCAGCGCAGCTGCGCCGCGGGCGTATCCTCCGCACAGTCCGCAGCATCCTGCGGCATCTGCTGCTGGCCCTGCTGGCAGCTATCTGGCTGGTACCCATTCTGTGGCTTCTGGTCACTTCCTTCTCCACAGACCGGGGCATCAATGTGCGACAGTTCTTCCCGGCCAGTTACACACTGCGCAACTATGTCAACATTCTGTTCCACCCGGACTCTGTGGCGCAGTTCCCGCGCTGGTTTACCAACACCCTTGTGGTGGCCTGTTTCAACTGCGTTATCTCCACCTGCTTTGTGCTGATGGTAGCCTACGCGCTGAGCTGCTGCCGCTTCAAGGGGCGCAAGCTGATCCAGAACCTTTCTGTCAGCGTCAACCTGTTCCCCGGCGTGCTGGCAATGATCGCCGTCTATTTCGTCCTGAAATATCTGAATCTGACCAACTCCTATGCCGGTCTTATCATGGTCTATGCCGGTTCGTCCGGTCTGGGCTATCTGATCTGCAAGGGCTTCTTTGATACCATCCCCATCTCCCTGCGGGAAGCCGCCAAGCTGGACGGCGCATCCGACGCCCGTGTGTTCTTCCAGGTCGTTCTGCCCATGTCCAAGCCGATCCTGGTCTATACCATCATCAGCTCTTTCATGGTTCCATGGACCGATTTCGTGATGGCAAAAATGATCCTGAATTCGGGCGTCTCTGCCGACTGGACAGTGGCTATCGGTCTGTATAATATGCTGCAAAAGACCCTGATCAACAATTACTTTGCGCTCTTCTGTGCAGGCGGTGTGCTGGTGTCCATCCCCATCTCCATCTTGTTTGTCATCATGCAGAAGTTCTACGTCGAGGGAATCACCTCCGGCGCGGACAAGGGTTAACACGTTATTCTCTTTCTCCTTCACCATAAAAGCAATCCCCACAGTCCTTTTTGTGGCTGTGGGGATTGTTTTTTCTCAATGGCGGCAGGAAAGCAGTTTGTTCATGGTGAACCTCATTTCTATATCAAACGGTGTCTGTTCGGATGTCCTGAACCCTGCCATAAAACCGGCATCGAGCAACTGACTTATCTCATGTTCATCCGGTCGCTGGACGAAAAGGAGCTTGCCACCGAAGAGTTTGAGAGCATGGCGGGCGAGAAGATGGAGCACCTCTTCCCCGCCAGTGCGGCAGGCCAGTCCATGCGGTGGAGCAAGTTCAAGGATAAGGACTCCCGTGAGATTTTTCTGACCATGCAGCAGCGGGTGTTCCCGGCCATCAAAAAGATGAAGTACGGCCGCCTGCCGGATTTTGACGAGAACGGTGAGCTGATGGAAACTATTGATGCCGTCCGGGAAAATGCGGTCCACGTGACGGCGTGATACGGCGGAATGCAGAGCGCAGCAAAAAATGTGACCGGGAAGAAGGTCCACCGGCTTTACAATTGCCGGAAAAGGCGGTATTCTTTATTTATGACAAACATCCGCAGGAGGAAACCATGGACATCCGCCAGCTGCACTACTTTCTGGTATTGTGCGAAGAAATGAATTATACCCGGGCCGCACAGCGGCTGTTTTTATCGCGGCAGGCGCTGCGGCAGAGCATCTCTGCGCTGGAAGCGGAACTTTGCGGGCCGCTGTTCCTCAGTGCCCACCACAAGCTCACCCTCACCGACCGCGGCATGAGCCTGCAGCGCCATGCCACCCCGGTGGTGGAGCAGTTCCAGCAGATGCAGGCCGCCCTGCGGGCCGAGATCCAGTCGGCCCAGCCGGTGCACATCGGCATCAGCGTGGCGCTGGTGCCGGACTACCTGCCTGGGCTGGAAACGCAGCTGGACAAGTTCCGCCAGCAGTACCCTCATGTGGAGATGCGGTTCCGCCTGCTGGACAACGACGCTGTGGCCGATGCCGTGGAGCAGGGCGAGCTGGACGCCGGTCTGGTCATCGACCTGGGCTGTGCGGCCCCGGTACTGGCCCGCACCACCCTGCGGGCCGACCCTGCCTGCCTGCTGGTGCCCCGCGGTCACCCCTTCTGGGACCGGGAAAGCATCCCGCTGGCCGACCTGCGGGGGCAGCGGGTGCTGCTGCCCAGCCTGCGGCAGGACCTGTTCAGTCCGCTGTGGTCGGCCTGTGCCCGGGCCGGGTTTGCGCCCAACGCCGAGATCGGCCCCAGCTTTTACCAGGCCTATTATCTGGTGCAGGAGCAGCTGTGCACCTGCCTGACCCGCTACGAGCCCGGTGCCCGGCGGGAGCTGGACCGGGTGCGGGACGTGCTGCTGGAGGACCTGCCCCCGCTGTGCGTGTCGCTGGTGCAGCGCCGGGACTATACCTCGGCCTACATCGACCTGCTGCGCAGCTACCTGATGGAGGTGCTGGGCGGGGCCGCCTCGCTGCCGCCGCGCCGGGGCCGTCCGGCCAAGCCCTTCTACAACTTCCCGGTGCTGTCCAGCACGGCGGCAAAGCCTGCCGCTCCGGTGCACCCGGCCCCTGGCACCCAGCTGCCCTTTGCGGGTGCGACCAACTTCCGGGAGCTGGGCGGCTATCCGGCCGATGAGGGCAAGACCGTGCGCTGGGGCCAGATCTGGCGCGGCGTGTGCACCGCGCGGCTCACCGACCCGGCGGACCGTGCCCGGCTGGATGCGCTGGGCTTGCGGCTGATTCTGGACCTGCGCAGCACTGCCGAGGCCCAGGCCGAGCCGGACTATGTGCCGGACGGTGCCCGGCTGGTGCAGATCTGTGCCCTGTGCGGCGACGACGGCCATGAGATCAGCTTTGCCCCCGGTGACATCGAGCGCATGATGCGCACCGCCCGGGAGGGCGAGAACATCCTGTACCGGATGTACCGACAGATGCTGTTCGGCAACAAGGCCTTCAAGGAGCTGTTCCGGGCGCTGGAAGCCGGCGAGACGCCCATCCTGTTCCACTGCTCTGCCGGCAAGGACCGCACCGGCGTGGCCGCCATGCTGATCCTGCTGGCGCTGGGTGCGTCCGACGAGACGATCTGCGCGGATTTTGTGCAGACGAATGTCTGCCGTAAGGCCGAGATCGACGCCCTCCTGGCGGGCCACGCGGAAGAGATCGCCGCCGACCCGTCCAAGCGGATGCGGTTCTGCACACAGGCGGGCGTGGATCCGGGTGCGGCACCCTATGTGCTGCAGGTCATCCGGGAAGCGTGCGGCAGCGCGGAGGAGTATCTGGCCCGGGAGTACGGCCTGACTCCCGCCCGGCGGATGCGCCTGCGGAGGATGTATCTGGAATAATGATGCAGAATGAGCCCCGGTGTATGCAGATGCACCGGGGTTTTTGCGGCATAAAATCGGCCATGTGCACAAAAAATATGCGGCGGGAGCCGGTTTTCCCTTGACAAGCGTGCAAATGTTTCGTAATATAATTAGTAGTATGGAATAAAAGACGCTGTGTGCAGGTCGTCCCCGTGACCGGAGTTTCTCCACAGGCGAAGCGCGCCTGTTTTATATAAGCCAGAACCGGATAGAAAAAAGCCGCAATGCCCGTGCAGGGTCTGCCTGCGCGTGTGATTTTTGTTGTCACTTTTTGCATGGAAGGCTCCCTTATAGATCGTTGCCCACAGCCTGCCGCACAGCGTCTCCTGCTTGTTTGAACCTGAATGAAAAATCAGAACAAAGGAGAGTGAACACGATGACCGCGATCGAAGTGATCGTGGCCCTGATCGTGGGTGTTGTCGGTGCAGCTGCGGGCTATTTTGTTGGTTACAACAACCGGAAAAAGACCGCCGAAGCACAGATCGGCAGCGCCGAAGCCGAGGCGACCCGCCTGGTGAACGAAGCGATCAAGACCGCAGACCAGAAGCGCAAGGAAGCGGTTCTGGAAGCCAAGGACGAGGCCTTCAAGCTGAAGGCCGAGGTCGATGCCCAGAAGGCAGAGGCCGACAAGGAGATCAAACAGCGCCGTGCTGAGATCAGCCGTCAGGAAAACCGCATTGACCAGAAGGAAAATGCCCTGGACCGCAAGACCGAAGCCCTGGAGCGCAAGGAAGAGGACCTGAAGAAGCGTACCGCCGAGGCCGACGCCCGTCTGGCCGAGATCGACGCCCTGCGCGCCAAGGAGATGGAGCGTCTGGAAACGCTGGCCGGCCTGAGCCAGGAGGACGCCCGCGAGGTGCTGCTGCACAAGGTGGATGAGGAGCTCACCCACGAAAAGGCCGTGCGCATTGCCGCCTACGAGACCGACCTGAAGGAGAACTGCGACAACATCGCCCGCAACCTGATCGGTCAGGCCGTGAGCCGCTGCGCCGCCGACCACTGCAGCGAGACCACCGTGAGCGTGGTGCCGCTGCCCAGTGACGAGATGAAGGGCCGCATCATCGGCCGTGAGGGCCGCAACATCCGTGCGCTGGAAACCGCCACCGGTGTGGACCTGATCATTGACGATACCCCGGAGGCCATTACCCTGTCCTCCTTCGACCAGACCCGCCGCGAGGTGGCCCGCATGACCCTGGAACGCCTGATCGGCGACGGCCGCATCCACCCCGCCCGCATTGAGGAAACGGTGGAAAAGTGTCGCCACGAGCTGGAGCTGCAGATGAAGCGCGAAGGCGAGCGTGCGGTGATGGAGCTGGGCATCCACGGCCTGCACCCGGACCTGATCAAGCTGATCGGCCGGTTGAAGTACCGTACCAGCTTTGGCCAGAACGCCCTGACCCACAGCATGGAAGTGGCCTGGGTGGCCGGCCTGCTGGCAGGCGAGATGGGGGTCAACGTGACCATGGCACGCCGCGCCGGTCTGCTGCATGACATCGGCAAGGCACTGGATCACGAGATCGAGGGCAGCCACGTCCAGATCGGCGTGGACATTTGCCGCAAGTACAAGGAAAACACCCAGATCATCCACGCCATTGAGGCCCACCACGGCGACGTGGAGCCCAAGACCCCGCTGGCCTTCATCATCCAGGCTGCTGACGCCATCAGCGCCGCCCGCCCGGGTGCCCGCCGCGAGAATGTGGAAAGCTACGTCAAGCGTCTGGAAAATCTGGAGGAGATCTCTTCCAGCTTTGAGGGCGTGGAGCAGGCCTTTGCTGTGCAGGCAGGCCGCGAAGTGCGCATCATGGTCAAGCCCGACGTCATCAGCGACGATCAGGTCATCCTGCTGGCACGCTCCATCGCCAAGAAGATCGAAGATACGCTGGATTACCCCGGCCAGATCAAGGTCAACGTCATCCGCGAGAGCCGTGCTGTCGAGTACGCAAAGTAAAAACCGGACAAGGCCGCTGCCGTTTGCAGGCAGCGGCCTTGTTTTTTGCCCGGAAGCATGATATCATGAACAAAAAGGCCCTGCCGGTCTGGGGCGGCGGGGACGGATGCAGCGTGAAAGGAGCCGATCAAGATGAAACACTGGAAAAATCTGCTTGTCTGCCTGCTGGCTGGGGTGCTGGCGCTTGGTGTGCTTACGGCCTGCAGCGGGCTGGGGAGCGTGAACACCGGCACGGACGCTGAAAAAGCCGCAGAGCTGGCGCAGCAGCTGGGCGTTGTCCATACACAGGAGCTGGATAACACGGCCAAAGCGGTGGCAGAATGGTTTGTACAGGAACCGGACAGCCTGCGGGTCAGCGGCCTGGATCTGGTGTACACCGTGGCGCTGGATGCGGACAGCAACATGGGCCATACGGATGATCTGAACGCCTTCCTATACTGGTCCGGGTGCTATGATGTCCCGAACGATGTGACGGTGGCGCTCCTGCTGGATGACAGCACGGCCATGACGGCCCAGCTGTATGCGCCGCAGGCCGACAGCGCGGCGGCAAAGCTGCTGGAGGACGCGGTCGGTCACAACGAAATGGGCGCGGCCTTCATCGACTACAACGGCACCGCCTATGTCGTGGCAGTGTTCCGGTAAGCACAGGCGATCAAAGGGACGTTCCATGGAACGTCCCTTTTTTGGAAGCGGTATCTCTACCGTCAATGCTCTGCGTTGCCTGACGTTTGAAAGGAGTGAACATATCCATGACTGAAAAGCAGGAAAATGACGTTTTCTATGTTTGCAGTCTGATCGAGTACATTGCCCGTAAGACGAAAAATCATCGGCAGGATGTGATCGCTTGCTTTTCCAAAGCCGATATCGAGCGGCAGCTCCGGCTTGCCGAAGTCAACCACTGCCTTTCCTTTGAGCAGGTTTCGGATGAACTGATCGAGGACTTCCAGATTGCAGAGGGAACATTCGACACGGTTTCGGAATGCCGCTATACGGTTCCTTCGACTACTTCCATCGGAATGCTGTATCAGGGCTTGGTGCTGTCTACTATGAAAAACGACGATGCCGCACAAGGCATTCTGGATATTTTTTCCTCTTTTATCACGGATGAGATCTCTGACTTCAATTCCAACGTTTACTATACCAATCCCGACTACCTCCGCTGCTCCTATCTGGAGGGCAGGATGCTTGCCTGAATATAGTTCTTGCACCGATTGCCAATCAGCAGTCGGCATACAAAAAAGAAGCACGAAGGCCGAAACCTTCGTGCTTTTTTGGTGGGCCAGCCAGGACTTGAACCCGGGACCAAGCGGTTATGAGCCGCCAGCTCTGACCAACTGAGCTACTAGCCCGCAGAGCGCCGCAGCGCCGCAGCGCTATTATTTAGTATAACAAATTCTGCGGCAAATGAAAAGCCCCTTTGCCCGCAAAAATCACCGGGTGCGGTGGGCGTCCAGCTTCTGGGCCATAAATTCGTCCAGCATCTCCTGCGGGAACAGCGGCTCCTTGTAGCCAAAGGCCTCCCGGATGAAGATCAGGGTGACCACGGTCTGGCGGCCGGGGTCCAGCCGCAGGGTGTACAGGGTGTCCAGCGGCTGCTGGGTGGGCTGGTGCAGGGTCAGGTGCAGCAAAAAGCCGCCGTCCCGCTCCCGGCGGCAGTCGTAGACGAACACGTCGGAGTCGTTGTGTTCGTCCAGCCGGTCGAAGCACTCGTCCAGTGCAAGGTCGGTGCGGAACTCGGACAGCCCGGCCGGGCCGTACTGACTGCGGCGGCCGTTTTCCCGCCGGGAGAGCAGAAACACGATCACGCCCAGCACGGCGGCCAGCAGGACGATGGAAACAACAGCGTTCATGGAAAACCTCCGGAATAGTTTTCCTTATTGTAACACAACCTGCGCGGTTTTGTGCTATAATATTTTTAATTCTTTGAAAAATTCAGCAGGCCCGCTGCACGCTGCACCGGGCGGGAGGAACGCAATGAAGCTCAAATTCACACGCAAGACCTGGTACTTCTTTCTGCTGGCCGCAGCGGCGGTTTCCATGCTGGGCGGCTTTGCCGTGCTGGGCGGCATGGACTTTTCAGCGCTGGAACTGGTGGCGTTCTGCCTGACCGGCATCGCGGCACTGTTTCTGGCAGCACAAAAGGGTGCCCCGGCGGCCGAAAAGCGCAATTACACGCTGGTGTTCGTGCTGCTGATGCTCAGTAAGCTGGCGGCCGGCGGCTGGGCGGGCGACCTGTGTTCGGCACTGGTGTGGCCTGCCCTGCTGGGCATCGAGTACAGCCGCGGCAAGCCCATTCAGCGGCAGCTGCAGCTGGTGTGCGCGGCGGAGGTGCTGCGCACGGTGTTCTGGCTGCTCACCCGCTATGCGGGCATGGCCGGGCTTGCCTTCTGGACGAACCTGCTGTTCGTGCTGCTGGCCTGTGCCCGCGGCTGGGCGGCGCTGACCCTGTATAAATTGCAGGAGGAAGAACTGTGACCCGGCGCAGCCGGAAAAAGACAGGACGCAAAAACCGCCGCATGGGGCGGCGCACCTTTCTGCTGGGGGCCGGGGCGGCTGTGTGTGCCGCGGCAGGGCTGGCCCTGCGCCGGGGCACTTCCCCTGCGGCCGCCGACAGCACCCCGGAGCCCTCGGCAGACCCCAACCCGGCGCTGCCGGCCGGAGAGTGGCGGGCCGTGTGGGTGAGCTATCTGGAATGGGCCGCCATGGACTTTTCCACGGAGGATGCCTTCCGCGCCGGAGTTGTGCAGCTGCTGGACAACTGTACCGGACTGGGGCTGAACACAGTGCTGGCCCAGGTACGCCCCTTCGGGGATGCGCTGTACCGCAGCACCCTGTTCCCATGGAGCCATCTATGCACCGGGGTGCAGGGCAAGGACCCCGGCTTTGACCCGCTGGACGTGCTGCTGCAGGAAGCTCACACCCGCGGCATCTCGGTGGAAGCGTGGGTCAACCCCTACCGCCTGCGCTCCTCGGCGGCCATGCCGCCGAACCTTGCGGACGGCAATCTGGCCAACGCCCACCCGGAGTGGGTATGCACGGTGGACGAGGGCCTTTACCTGAACCCCGCCGAGCCTGCCGCCGCTGACTATGTGGTGCAGGGCGTGTCCGAGCTGGTGCAGAACTACGCGGTGGACGGCATCCACTTTGACGATTACTTCTACCCTACCACCGATGAGAGCATCGACGCGGCGCAGTTTGCGGCGTCCGGGGCGGGAAATCTTGCCGCGTGGCGGCGGGAAAATGTGACCGCGCTGGTGCGGGCCGTGCACGACACGGTGAAAGCGGCGGACCCCACCCTGCGGTTCGGCATCAGCCCCCAGGGCAACCCGGACAACGACGAAAACCAGCAGTACAGCGATGTGACCGGCTGGCTGGCGTCCGGCGGCGGGGATGCGGTGGTCGATTATCTGTGCCCGCAGGTGTACTGGGGGCAGGGCTTTGCCCTGCACAACGGCAGCACCCGCTTTGCCTTTGAGAACATCGTGCCCGCATGGCTCGCCTATCCCCGCGCGGCGGACGTGGCCCTGTATTTCGGGCTGGGAGCCTACCGTGTGGGAGTGGGCGACGGCGGCAGCAACGAAAACAGCCTGTCGGGCTGGAGCACCGGCCGTGCGCTGGCCGACCAGGTGGCCTTTCTGCGGGAGCAGGGAGCCGGGGGCTGGGCCCTGTACCGGTACGGTTCGCTGTTCGGGCCGGAGCAGACTTCCCTCGCCGCTGCCGAGTGTGGGGCACTGGCGGCCGCCGATGGCAAAGAAACTGCATGAAATCGGGCGGCAGCGCGCGCAAAAGCCGGGCGGCTCTCTTGTGCGGTGCTGCAAAATGCGGTATACTATACAGATGGACCCGGCTCTGCCGGAACCCGAAAAAACAGGAACATCAAACCCTTTGACAGGTTGAGGAAACGTTTATGAAAACAAAAAAACGCTTTTTGGCCGTTGTGCTGGCCGCCGCTCTGTTGGTGGCCGGTCTGACCGGCTGCAAGGACGCACTGCGCGGTGTGGCGCAGAAGATCTCCGGCAGCTCCGGCGAGGTGCAGGAAGAGGACACCACCCGCTGGGCGGACGCTACCGCGGACCCGCTGATCATTCAGGGCATTGCGGACGCTTCGGCAAAGTTTGACACTGCCATGGTGGACGGCACCCTGTACGCCGTGTTCAACGGCATCTGGAGCCGCCAGACCAACTATTTTGCGGCCCCCACCGGCACGCTGACCGTCATGGCCTGCGGCACCGCCGAGGGTACCCAGAAATTCAAGGTGGCGCTGTGGAAAAAGGTAGACGGCGGCGTGGAGTATGTGCCGGACAGCACCTACTACATCAAGACCGACGGCACCGACTACACCTGCACCATCTCCGGGCTGGACCCGGCGGCCATCTACCGCATGACCATCTCCTATGATTCCAGCCGTTACTACCTCTACGGTCTGCTCAAGGTGGAGGGCGTCGGCTGATGAATACACAACGCAAGAATTCGCTTTTGCTGCTGCTGTGCGCGTTTATCTGGGGCACGGCCTTCGTGGCCCAGAGCGCCGGTTCCGGCATGGGCGCCTGCAGCTTTCTGGCCGGGCGCAGCTGGCTGGCGGTGCTGGTGCTGCTGCCCACGGTCAAGGTGTTTGACCTGGTGCGTCAGCGCAGCACCGGCACCACTGGGGCCCCGAAAACGCCGGAGGAGCGCCGCTGTCTGCGCCGGGCCAGCCTGGTGTGCGGCACGCTGCTGTTTGTGGCGTCGGCTGCCCAGCAGTTCGGCCTGACGCTGAACCCCTCCACGGCCAAAGCAGGCTTCCTCACGGCGATGTATGTGGTGCTGGTGCCCATCTTCGGGCTGGCACTGGGCCGCCGCGGCAGCCCTCAGCTGTGGGGCAGCGTGGCCATCGCGGTGTGTGGGCTGTATCTGCTGTGCATGCAGAACGGCTTTGGCGGCGTGGAACGCAGCGACATGGTGCTGCTGCTGTGCGCCGTGCTGTTCAGTTTCCAGATCATGGCGGTGAACCATTATGGTCCGCAGGTGGATGGCGTGCGCCTGAGCCTGCGGCAGTTCTTTGTGGTGGCGGTGGAAAGCTCGGTGGCAGCGCTGCTGCTGGAGCACCCGGCCCCGGCGGAATTTGCCGTGAACGCGGTGCCCCTGCTGTACTGCGGCGTGATGTCCAGCGGCGTGGCCTACACGCTGCAGATTTTGGGCCAGCGGGATATGAACCCTGCCGTGGGCAGCCTGATCATGTGCCTGGAAAGCGTGTTCAGCGCACTGGGCGGCTGGGTGCTGCTGCATCAGAGCCTTTCCCCGCGCGAAGGCGTGGGCTGTGTGCTGATCTTTGCCGCCGTGGTGCTGGCCCAGCTGCCGGCCCCGCAGCGGGCCCCGCAGCGGGCAGAGCGTGCGTCCTGACGTGGCCGCACAAAAACCGGAAGTCCAGCTGCGCAGCGCGGGCGGCATCCAGTACGAGCTGTACCGCAAAAAGATCAAACAGCTGCATCTGCGGGTACGGGACAACGGCACCGTGATGGTCAGCATCCCGCTGCGCACCAGCCTGGAACAGGCGGACGCCTTTGTGTGCAAGAACGCACAGTGGATCCGCGACACCCGGCAGGAAGTGATGGCAAAAGCGGCCCGCGACAATGCCGACCTGCCGGACAAGGAGACCGCACGGACCTACTTTACCGCCATGAGCGATCAGGTCTACCCGGCCTTTGCCGGGGTGCTGGGCGGCCAGAAACCCACCCTCAAGGTGCGCAGCATGACCACCCGCTGGGGCGTGTGCTGCCCCGGCAAAAAGCAGATCACATTTGCGCTGCAGCTGTACAACATGCCGCCTGCGGCGCAGATCTATGTGGTGGTGCACGAGTACTGCCACTTTTTGCAGGCCAACCACAGCCCGGCGTTCTGGGCCGAGGTGGCAAAGCTGCTGCCGGACTGGAAAGCCCGGCGGGAGCTGTTGAAGAAGTAGAAACAGGAGGCAGACTTCCCTTGGAAAACGAAAAAAAGTCCGGCGGCGATAAATACTCCAAACTGGCCGGCAACACCCTCATCTTTGCCATTTCCAGCTTTTCGTCCAAACTGCTCACGCTGATCGTGCAGCCGTTCCTGACCTACGCCATGGCCGAGATCTCGGATCTGGGCCTGTCCAAGATCCTGAGCCAGTACGCGAACCTGCTCATCCCCTTTGTGTCCATGGGCATGTCCAATGCGATCATCCGCTTTGGTCTGGACAAGGGCAACAGCGAAAAGCAGGTGTTCACCAACGGCCTGCTCACCATTCTGGGCGGCTTTGGCATCCTGGTCCTGTGCTGGCCCATTGCACAGTTCCTGCCCGATATGGCCCAGTACGGCCTGCTCATTTACCTCTATGTGCTCATGAGCTGCCTGCGCACCCTGTGCACCCAGTTCGTGCGCAGCCGCCAATGGAACAAGCTGGTGGCCGTGGACGGCGTGCTGTGCACCGTGGCCACCATGGCGTTCTATGTGCTGTATCTGGTGGGCTTCAAGTGGGGCGCCAACGGCTACCTGCTGGCCATCATCAGCGGTGATCTGGCCAGCGTGCTGTTCCTCATGGTCACCGGCAAGCTGTGGAACTATGTGGAGCTCAAGGGCATCAACAAGGACCTGTGGAAGCAGATGCTCCACTTCTCGCTGCCCATGATCCCGGCACAGATCAGCTTCTGGATCATCAACGCCTCCGACCTGTTCTTTGTGCGTGAGATGTGCAACGGGCTGGACGGCCGCGACGGCAACGCCTGGAGCGGCCTGCTCTCCACGGGCTACTTCCTGCCCACCATCCTCACCACGCTGGGCCTGATCTTCTACGACGCCTGGCAGCTCTCGGCTGTCACCGAGGAGGAGGGCCGGGCGCGGTTCTTTACCAAGATCTTCCGCACCTATTCCAGCGTGCTGTTCTGCTGTGCGGCGGGCATCATCTGGCTGTGCCGCCCGGTGATGCACATCATGAAGTCCAACTACTACTACGCCTGGCACTTTGTGCCTTTCCTGGTGCTGGCCTCCACCTGCAGTTGCTTCAACCAGTTCATGAACAGCGTGTATGTGGTGACCAAAAAGTCCAGCCGCAGCATGGTCACCATGATGGCCGGTGCCATCAGCAACTGCATCATGAACTACTTCTTCATCAAGTGGTGGGGCCCCATCGGTGCCACATACGCTTCCTTCCTGGGGCTGGCGCTGGTGTTCACCCTGCGCTCCATCGACGCAAACCGCATGATCCATATGCATGTGCATCCGGGCCGGGTGCTGCTGAACGTGGGTCTGCTGGTGTTCGAGGCCTTTGTGCTGCTGGCCGAGACCCCGCTGTACGGCCTGTGGACCGGCCTGATCACCGCAGTGGTCATCCTGATCAACTTTGCAGGCGTGTGGGCTATGGCCCGTGTGCTGCTGCCCCGCCTGCTGGGCCGCCGCGGCAAGGCGCTGGTGGCCGCTGTGGATGGCTGGCTGAGAAAATAAAAACCGATAGAAACAACAATGCCCCCGGAGAACTCTCCGGGGGCATTGTTGTTGTGTGCGAGGAACAGCGAGCTTTTTACGGCTCACTGGGGGTTGGTCTTGTCAGCGCATCAGTGCTTGCTCTTGGCAAACAGGCTGGTGAAGGCACCGGCCACGGTGAGGGCCATGCCGCTCAGGGCCATGGCCAGAGCGGTGAACCAGTTGACGCCGGTCTTGGGCAGGGCGGCCACGGTATCGGGGGTGGCATCCTGCACAGAAGGATTGGCGGGGTTCTCCGGGGTCACAGGAGTCTCGGCATCATCCGGAGTGGCGTCCTGCACGGGAGGCGTGGTGGGGCCTTCCGGGCTGACGGGGGTATCCGGAGTTTCAGGCGTTTCGGGTGTAGTGGTTTCGGTGCGGCTGTCGGTGGTGATCTCTACTTCGTCCTTGCTGGCGGTGTAGGTGTATTCGTAGTCTGCAGTGCCGTGACGGACGACAGTTTCTTCTTTGTGGGCGCTTTCGGCATCTACACTGGCATCCTGCGTGGAACGGTAGGTATAAGACAACGTTCCATCGCCCTGTTCGCCGGTGCGCTCGGTGGTCTGCTGCGCAGCTTCCTTCCAGGTCTCGTGGGTCGCAGTACCCAGGGCGGAGTAATTCACTCGCGAGCCGGAGACGGTGGTGGTATAGTTGTAGCGGCCGCTGACTCCGCTGCCGGTATCGGCTTTCTGTGCGGAATCGGTGATGGTCAGGTGGTTGTTGGTCAGCGTGGTGGCAGGCAGGATGCGGGACACGGTGATGGTCTTTTTGCCCTGTGCCACAAAGGTTCCGTCCTCCACCTGACGGAAACCGGTCAGGCCAAGGTCGTAGCCGCCGCAGTAGGCATCAGGATTGAAATACTTGTTCGATAAGCCGTACATCGCCTGATTCCAATTGTGGGCATTGGTGCAGGTGTTGCTGTCGTAGGACAGGTAACCGTAGGAAATCAGCTCGCTCTTGTTCAGATAGATGCGGTAAGAAGCGTTTCTTTCCGTCTGCTGATGCTCATGTTCGGTCGTGTAGAAGGTCACGATGGAAGCATCGGCATAACCCTCCGCCTGAAGCTGCTTCAGAAGGGCTTCGGCCTGCTCCTTCGTGAGATCAGAGGTGCCATCCGCCGGTTTGTACTGGTTGTAGGCCACCGTACCGGACACCTTGTAATAGGTGCTGGCAGTGGGGTGGTTGTTGCGGACATTCCAGTTCAGCTTGTCGCCGTCACTGAAGCTGGTGCGGGCATATTCATAGCGATCCATGGGGATGTCGTAACCGATCTTATCCTGCAGGTTGACCACGCTGGTGCCCTGGCTGTCAATGAGCTTATCCAGATCGTCGCTGTATTCCAGTTTCTTGTCCACCAGAACACAGTCGGTCTGGCTGACGTTGCCGTCAGCGTCCTTCAGCAGGTCGGCCTTGGTCGTTGCGTTCAGCTCCAGATGCTGGATGTAGTTGCCATCATAGGACAGATAGTCTTTCTTTTTGGTGGCGAAGATACCCGTGTCAGGCTTGCCGTACAGGTTTTTGTTGCTGTACTCCGGGTGCGAAACATCCATGTCGCCCGTATAGCTCTTGCCGGCGGCATCGGCCTCTGCCTTTTCCTTTTCCAGCAGAGCCTTCAGCTCCTCACGGGTCAGGCGGGTGAAGTCTGTGGTTTCACCGACCTTGTGGAGGATCTCGATGATCTCATCCTTCGAGGTCGAGATCGTTACCTGGTAGCCGCCCACATCCAGAATTTCGCCATCCTGCAGATCCTTTTGCATCTGCTGGATCTTTTCCAGCAGCTCTGCCTGATCGGCGTCGGTGGTGACCGTGCCTTCGGTGGTGAGAACGGTCTCGATCTTCAGCTGGCTGCCATAGCCCACCTGGTACTGCTTGCCGTCCCTGGTAAAGGAGGCAACGCCGTCTTTCACGGTGATGGCAGCGGCATCCACGCCATAGCGCTCGGCCAGCTCGGTCAGAGTCCTGCTTTCGCTCAGGCTGCCGGGTTCAACGGTGATGGTGTAGGTGGTCTTGACGCCGTTTTCATCGGTCACCGTTTTGGTGTAGCTGTTGCTGCCGACCCGGACTAGATCGTCATAGGTGACGTTATTCTTCTTGTCTACGATGGTGTAGGTCAGGCTGCCGCTTTCGTCCTTGCCGGAGGAAAGCGTCCACTGGTCGTCAGCCTGCTCTTCATTATGGATCTCGCCTAGATTCCAGGCCTCCCAGGTCACTCTGGTGAAGGACTTGCTGTTGATATTGGTCTTTCCGTCAACAGGCGCATAAGACGGCAGATTCGAATCCGGAACCTCAACGCTTTCGTAAGACAGCTTAATGGTCTTGCCGTCGGTGGTCTGGTATTCAATGATGCGGCCGGTATCATCATACTTGATGGAACCGGCAACGGCGTTTTTCGGAGCGGTCTTGAAGTCCACGCCAAGGCCATAGAGGGGGCTGTCCTTGGTGATGGTGGTATAAGCACCGTTGGCATCTGTGGTGGCATCGCCGGAAACAAAAATACCGCTTTCAATCAGGGTGCGCTTGTGATCTGTCTTTCCGTCCGCAGCCTCCACATCTTCTTCAGGCTTCACATGAATGCCGCCGGTAAAATAACCCGCTTTCATGACATCGTCGCCGAAACCGGTGATATGGTTCCGTGTATCGTCGTAGGCAAATTTGTAAGTAAAGGTATACTGTTTGCCGTCCGAGGCCGTATAGATATAGGTGCGCTTCAGCTTGTCTCTGTTTTCAAAGACATTATCCACACCTTCGGGGAGAGAAACATCCTCGTCTGTAATGTTCAGAGAAGAGGGGTCCACCGTGGTGCCGGTGCAGGCGTAGATCGCTTCTGCCAGAGCCTTCTGCAAAGCGTCCTTTTTGGCACGAAGCTTGGCATCCTCCAAGGTGCCGTTATCCTTGGACAGCTGATTGTCGGCATCGGTCATAGTGACAGAAATCTGGACCTTTTTCAGCAGCTGCGTGGCATCATCGTAGCTGATCTCGCAGGCTTCGCCGTTGACCACCTTGCAGACCTTGCCATCTTTGACAATGAACTCGCCGTTAGCGGAATTGCTGTTCAACAGACCGGCCAGCTCGTCGGCAGACAGATCCTTGACCTGTGCATCGGTGTACTCATTCGTCTCGTGGTAAATGATCTCATAGGTCTTGCTGCCGTCCTTCACAGTGATGACCTTGTCACCGGCAGCATTGGTGCTCTCGGTTTTGTCCGGCTTCTGAAGCAGCTCATCCAGATCCACATGGAAGGTGTTGCTGTTCTTGTCTGTAAAGGTCAGCGTCTTATCTGTTTTGTTGGGCAGCATCACGTCATCTTGCTTCACGTCGGCGGTTCCAGAGTGCTCGCCCTTTTTGACATCCACATTCAGGATCGTATCCACAGTGCGGGTGGCCTTGTTGCCGGTCACGGTGATGTACACGGTCTGCTCTCCGGCAGAGGTACGGATGGTCTTGGTCAGGGTGTAGCTGCCGTCATCGTTCTCGGTCTTGGCGTAATCCGCTTCCAGAAGTTTGGCAAGGTCTTCACCGGTCATCTCAAGGTCAGTGTCTTCCGTGTGCTTGGTCAGGGTGTAGGTCTGGCGGTCGCCGTCCTCTTTCATGCTGCCCACGGTATAGCCGTTGAGCGAGATGTCGCTGGCGGTGTCCCACTTCAGTTTTTCCTGATAATCCGCGCCCAACTCCTGCTTCAGGTCAACCTCTTTGCCATCGGTCACAAAAATCTCCTTGGTGTCTGCGGTAACTGTGCCGGTGGTTGTGTTGGTTGTAGTCTTATCAGCAGTGTGAGAAGTCTCGTAGCGGTTGGTCACAGAACCGTCCGGGTTGACAGTGCTGTCTACCAGCTTTTCAGAGTCCGGGCTGGTGGGTGTGATGGTAGTTTCCTGTTCGGTGCGCTCCTCCTTGGAGGCAGTGCCGATGATCTTGCCCTCGGCGTCCTTGACCGGTTCGGAGATGTCCGCATCGGGAGCTTTGATGTCCTTGCCTTCCTCGGTGGTCTCGCCTGCTTCAGGAGTTTCAGCAGAACCCTCGGAATCCTTGCCTTCTCCGGCAGTCTCGCCAGAAGCGGCTTCGGTGCTCTTATCCATCTCCTTCTGGACGATATGACCGGAGGATTCCTCCGATTTGACGGTGCCGTCCTCATTATAGGTGAACTCGCGGTCGGTGTACTCGACATCGGTCGTGATTTTCTTGTCCTCAGTCTCCCGGTCCTCCAGAATGCCCTCGGCGTTTTCGTGCTCCTGGTTTTCTACGGGAGCAGTGTTTGCACTTTCAGAAGCCTGTTGTGCAGGAGTTTCTGCTTCGGAACGTTCTTTGTTCTCTACAGGGACTGCGTTTTCAGGGGTCTCAGCGTTGGCGGCCAGAGGGGTGGCTGCCACACAGGCGGTCAGGGCCAGAGCCATTGCGGCTTTTTTGAATTTCTTGTTCGTCATAAGATTCGCTCCTTTCGTTCTGCACACAAAAGATACCATAAAACGTATCTATTCGTAGATAAATGTCCGCATTGATCTACAGCTATCATATAACATATAAAATGAAAAAAGTCAATAAAACTGTCGATAAAAAGCAAATTTCAGCGGGATGCTAAAAATAAAAAAGGAGAAATATGCAGTTTGTATGAGAGTGACTCCAACTGAGTTACACAACAGATACGGTTTTGAGATGCTTCTGAAACGCTATTGAAACGCTATTGAAACGCTATTGAAACGCAGTGAAGATCCAGCCTGCGGGCCCGGGATAGTCACTGCCTGCCGGGCCGTTTCCGGGCAACAACAAAGCCCCCGGAAAACTCTCCGGGGGCCTTGCTGTTGTGTGCGAGGAACAACGGGTTTTCAGGCCCGTTGGGGGTTGGCTTTTAGTGCTTGCTCTTGGCAAACAGGCTGGTGAAGGCACCGGCTACGGTGAGGGCCATGCCGCTCAGAGCCATGGCCAGAGCCGCCGTCCAGTTCACGCCGGTCTTGGGCAGGGCGGCCACGGTGCTGTCCGGGGCGGCATCCTGCACAGAAGGATTGGTGGGGTTCTCCGGGTTCGCGGGCGTCTCGGCTTCGTCCGGGGTGGCGTCCTGCACGGGAGTATCGGTGGAGCCTTCCGGGCTGACGGGGGTGTCCGGGCCCTCGGGATCGACCGGGGTGGGTTCCGGATCCGGTTCCGGGGTGGGCTCCACGACTTCACGCAGGGCACCGTAGATGGTCACGGTGTAGTCGTCAGAGCTTTTGCCGGTGATGTTGTCGCCGGTCACCTTCACGTTGGAATCGGCATCGAAAGCATCCAGAATGTTCTGGTCGCGCCCGGCAGCGCCGTTGGCGTTGTTCTTGTGCTCGTAGCCCCACACGATGGTGTAGGTCTTGCCTTCGTACTCGTACTCGGTGCCGTACACCATATCGTAGGCGTTGGGGGTACCGTCGGTGCGGTTCTCGTAGTTGCCCCAGATCAGCTTGGTGTTGCCGTTTTCGTCGGTGGTCTTGGTGAAGTTCAGGCTGTGGCCGTTCACCACCATATCCCGCAGGACGAACACGCCGTCGCTGGTCTTGTACGGGGTGTTGAACTTGTAACCGTCGGCCTGCAGGTCAGCCAGCAGCTTGCCGACGATCTCCGGGTCGTGGCTGCCGTCCACATCCAGCATGTATTCCAGCGCGGCAGCGGGCACCCACACGGACAGGTACTGCTTGCCCTCTTCCTTTTTCAGGTCGGAGACGTATTCGTACTTGGTGCCGTTGTAGGCAAAGGCACCAAAGTCGGCGTGGTCGGCGTCCTTGGTCAGCAGGAAGTTGGTCAGCTTGTTGCCCTGTTCGTTTTCCGGCCAGAGAGTGTTGGCCTTGCTGTAATCATAGGTCAGGGTGCCGCCGGTGACGACGAGCTTCTGACCGGGGTAGTACGTGTTCCCTACAATGGTGGGAGCTTCCA